>Ga0209158_1000134_pt1 | contig 56876 bp, 44 predicted proteins | sample GraSoiAngelo_140_FD_185897 | JGI IMG/M metagenome (GOLD analysis project Ga0209158, IMG submission 185897) | Grasslands soil microbial communities from the Angelo Coastal Reserve, California, USA - 14_0929_12_30cm (SPAdes) (version 2) | ecosystem: Environmental > Terrestrial > Soil > Grasslands ...
TTACGATTCCGATGATCCTGCCTATCGTGAGCGTCGCCATTCTGTTCGGTGTGATTTTTGTATTCACCGACATGACGGTGGTTTACATCTTGACGCGTGGCGGCCCTTATGACACGACCCAGGTGTTGCCTTCGCTGGCGTTCTTCACTGGAATTCTAGGTAGCGACCTGGCTGAGGGCGCAGCCATCTCCATCTTCCTGGTACCCATACTGGTGGCCGTGGCCTATTTCATGCTCCGGGTTGCGAGCCGATCGGAGGTTGGCTGATGGTCAGCGGAACGGCCCGCAGGCTCTTCGGTGGTGTGGTGCACGCCTTCGTTCTGATAGCCTTCTCCGTGCTCCTGGCCTTTCCGTTCTACTGGATGTTGATCACGATCTTCAAGACCACTAACGATCTTTATGACCTGCGGAACAACCCTTTCAAATTCAATGAAAAGCCAACCCTCGAACACTTGCAGTTGCTTTTCCATGACACGCTTTACTTGCGCTGGGTGGGGAACACAGCGTTTGTCGGAGCCGTAGTAGTGCTGATCACGTTGCTGCTGGCCGTGCCTGGGGCTTATGCCTTGGCGCGCCTGACCGGCCGCTGGGGCGAACGCCTCGGCATCGGTATTTTCCTGACTTACCTGGTCCCGCCCACGCTGCTATTCATCCCGCTAGCCCGGCTAGTCGCGATTCTGGGTCTTCAAGATAGCTTGTGGTCTTTAATTGTTGTGTATCCCAGTTTCACAGTTCCATTCTCGATATGGCTGCTGATGGGCTTCTTCAAATCCATTCCCCGGGAACTGGAAGACGCGGCCATGGTGGACGGACTCACTCGTTTCGGAGCATTTATCAAACTCGTGGTGCCCATCTCCGTTTCGGGCATCCTGACCGTGGTGATCTTCAGCTTCACCCTGGTGACCCAGGAATTCGTTTACGCATTGACATTCATTTCTTCCGAATCCCACCAGATGGTAGGCGTCGGCGTACCGATATTTCTGGTGCGTGGTGACGTCTACTATTGGGGCTCGCTGATGGCTGCCTGCCTGATTACCAGCTTGCCGATTGCTTTGCTTTATAACGTCTTTCTCGATCGGTTCATCGCCGGCTTTACCGTGGGCGCAGTTAAGTAGGCGGGATTGGCCCTGGTTGTGGTTTTCAGCTATTTTGAATCCGGCTTGGATGCAATGGCTGTCTTGCCCGGCGGCTCTACTTCGTCTCCGAAAAGTGTTACCCCCCAACGAGGAACTCCTCGGTACCTAACCAAGCCCCCTGTCTGATCGGCATGGCGAAATACATGAACGATAGCGCAAACAGCCACGGCGACAAGAAACAGCATCCACGTGGCGTACCAGACGGTATCAGACGGTATCCAGCCACGGATAGCGCTTGCCCAGACCAAGTGAGGCAAGAAACAAGGTCCAGAAGACAATCGCGGGGGTCCAGCGTCGCCATTTTTCGTCTCATCGAAGTCCCTCAATCGCTCCACTTACGCCACTGTTTCCGCCCTTCTGGCCTCCTCGCTCGTTAAAGCCAATCGTCCGCCGGTTCTGGAATTGCTTGACAAGTCACGGTTGAGCGGTATAAGACCATGCACTCCAACTCGCGCCTGCGAGTTTGTACTCATTCGCCTTGCCGCAACTCGCGCCGTGCTGTCGCGGTTGGAACAAAACGAAGCCCGTAAAGCCGCACGCACTCGGAATCACTGGAGGAAACGATGCCCTGGACCCAGGTCTACGATCCTTTGAACCACTGGTGGCTCTCCACTCTGATCGCGGCGCTGCCCATTATCGTGCTGTTCACGTTGTTGGCCGGCTTGCGGGTGAAACCGCATCTCTGCGCGCTGGCTGGGGCAGGCACCGCGTTGATCATGGCCATCTGGGTTTTCCATATGCCTGCCAAGTTGGCAGGCATGAGCTTCTTCTACGGAGTGGCGTTTGGCCTGCTGAAAATTGCCTGGATTGTGGTGGCTGCCGTCTACCTCTACGACATTTCGGTCGAAACCGGCAAATTCGAAATCATGAAGCATTCCGTGGCCGGGATCACCGCCGATCGCCGCTTGCAACTGCTGTTGGTGGCCTTCTGCTTTGGCGCCTTCATTGAGGGAGCCGCTGGCTTTGGCGCTCCGGTAGCGATTGCAGGCGCATTCATGATCGGCCTGGGATTCAAACCATTCCATGCCGCGGCTTTGAACCTAATCGCCAATACAGCCCCCGTTGCATGGGGAGCGATCGGCACTCCCGTTCACACCTTAGCGCTGGTATCGGCATTGCCAGAGTCCGATCTGAACGCGATGATCGGCCGTATTTTGCCTTTTACCGCTGTCATCGTTCCGTTCTGGCTGGTACGCGCCATGGTGGGCTGGAAGGAAACCTTCGAAGTCCTGCCAGCGATCCTGGTAGTCGGTATCTCCTTCGCCGCGACTCAGTATTTATGGTCCAACCACGTCGACAGCAACCTTGTGGACATAGCCTCCGGCGTGGTCTCGCTGGTCGTCACCCTCATCTTTCTTCGTTTCTGGCAACCCAAGCACATATGGCGCTTCGAAGACGAACGCGATGCGCCGGGGATCGCTGCAGGCGCTGCGACGACCCCCGATCCGAAGAGACACTATCCTGGACCCACTCACCCGGCTGCAAAGCCTGGAGTTTTGGAAGACTACGTAGGGGAGCAGTGGCAGAAAAAAGACATCAGCTACGCTGCCGAGACGGCTGCGGTTCATTACACAGGCAGGCAGGTAGCTTTAGCCTGGATGCCGTTTGCGATTCTTTCCGTGTTCGTCTTGCTTTGGGGCCTTCCCTCAGTCAAGGGACCGATGAACAAGCTCACCACGCCGGTGTGGAACGTGCCCTATTTGCATAATGCAGTTACACGAGCAGCGCCGGTGGTCCGAAAACCGACTCCGGAAGCGGCCAAATATGACTTTAACTGGCTGTCGGCTACGGGAACGGGCTGTTTCCTCGCGGCGGTCGTCGCGGGAGTGCTTCTGGGTTTGGGTCCCGGCCAGCTGCTGAAGACCTTCTTTCACACCCTCTATCGCATGAGGCTCGCCGTCGTGGCAATCTCCGCCATGCTTGGGCTGGGGTTTATCACGCGCTACTCAGGGATGGATGGTGTCTTGGGACTGGCCTTTACCCGTACGGGCTGGTTGTTCCCGTTCTTCGGAACCTTCCTCGGCTGGCTGGGAGTCGCCCTGACGGGCAGCGATACGTCGTCGAATGCCTTGTTCGGCAGCTTGCAGCACATCACCGCTCAGCAACTGAATCTGGATCCCATTCTGATGTGCGCTGCCAATAGCGCTGGCGGCGTCATGGGCAAGATGGTGGATGCCCAGTCCATCGTGGTGGCTACGTCGGCAACGAACCAAGTGGGTAACGAAGGCATCATCTTCCGATTTGTCGTCTGGCATTCGATCGCCTTGGCAGCGATCGTGGGCCTGATCGTGATGATGTACGCTTACGTTGCCCCCAACCTGGTGCCGCATGGATTAACCATCGTGAAGTAATGACTGGACGTATTTACATCCAGCCGCAGGCCAGAAGAATCTTACCGCCGAGATCGCAGAGGCGCCGAGAAGATGCCTTGTGTTCCAAACTCCCCGGCGCTCTCGGCGGTGAATTCTTAATACCCGCACTCTTTCGTGGTGTAACATTAACTGCCGGTCCCGGTGCCGCGTCAGACTACGGACCAGCTTGAGGACATCCGGCGGATTTTCATGGACGCGCATATCCTCGATCAGTTCCGTGCCATCGTCGGTCGAGGCCTGATCAGCGAACCTTCCCAGCTCCATACCTATGAATGTGACGGGCTGACTAATTTTCGTGTCATGCCGCTCGCCGTTCTGCTTCCCAAGTCAACCGAGGAAGTGCAGGCCGTTGTCCGTCTCTGCAACCGGGAGAAGATTCCGTTTGTTGCGCGAGGATCCGGCACTGGCCTCAGTGGCGGTGCGTTGCCGGTCGAGAAGGGAATCGTCATTAGCCTTGCGCGGATGAACCGCATACTCGAAGTTGACTTGCCGAATGCGCGTGTTGTGGTGGAGCCGGGCGTTATCAATGCAGAGGTTACGGCACGGGTGGTTGCTCAAGGCTTCTTTTACGCTCCCGACCCGTCATCACAGTCCGTATGCAGCATCGGGGGCAACGTCGCGGAGAACTCAGGCGGTGCGCACTGTTTGAAATATGGATTTACGACTACGCACGTGCTGGCGCTCGAGGTAGTTCTTCCCGACGGATCTCTCGTGCATCTCGGCGGCCGTGCGGCAGATCGGCCCGGATACGACCTGCCTGGAATCTTTGTGGGATCAGAAGGAACACTCGGGATCGCAACGAAAGTCGTTTTGCGAATTGTAAAGAAGCCGGAGGTGATCCAGACGCTGCTGGCTGCCTTTAATTCCACCAACGAAGCAGGAGCGGCAGTAAGCGGCATCATTGGAGCGGGGATGCTGCCCGCGGCTATCGAGATGATGGACAACCTCGCAATACAAGCAGCTGAAGCTTCTGTTCACGCCGGATATCCCAACTGTGGCGGTTTGCTCCTCGTGGAACTCGACGGGCCGGCCGCCGAAGTTGAGCACTTGATGGAGCAGGTAGGCGAGATTTGCCAGCAGTGCGGCGCGTGGGAAATCCGCGTCGCCCAAACGGAGGCCGAGCGCGCCGTGGTTTGGAAGGGACGCAAAGCCGCCTTCGCGGCCATGGGACGCATTTCACCCAACTATATCGTGCAGGATGGCGTGATTCCGCGGACAGCGCTCCCCAAAGTGCTCAGCGAAATTGAGCGCATGAGCGCGGAGCAGGGGCTGAAGGTGGCCAACGTTTTTCACGCGGGCGATGGGAACCTGCATCCACTGGTTTTGTACGACGGGCGAGTTCCCGGCCAGGAGGAGCGCGCCATGGAGCTTTCGATCAACATCCTGCGTCTTTGCATTCAATGTGGCGGCTCGATTACCGGCGAACACGGCGTCGGTGAAGAGAAAAAGATGATGATGTCGGAGATGTTTGCGGAACCCGATCTGGAGACAATGCAACTGGTACGTTGCGCATTCGATCCCCAGCGACTCTCGAATCCGGGCAAAGTGTTTCCGCGCACTCGCCTTTGTGCGGAGAGAACAGGGCCATACCAACCCCATCCGTTGGAGGTCGCAGGCGTCGCAGAATTCTTCTGAGAGACCGTCGGCGGCTGAAGCCACCTCGGCATGACAAGAGAAGGCGAAAGAGCGCGGAATCAGAAACGTAAAAGCAGTGTGATGTACTTGAATTCCGACGTGAGCTGCCCTGGCCGCGGAGCGGAGCCAGAAAAGCCCACGGCGTAAACCGTGGGTGAATGGCGGAAGAGGCGAAGAAGTTGTCATCCATGACCCCGCAGTCGCCCATTGGAGTCGCCGGGATCGAGGCCGCCTGGACTGATCTGCGCGCCATCGTCGGCGCCGAGCACATGCGTGCTGGGACGGCCGAAGACGCGCTCGATGGCGTCCGGCCACAAATGGTGATCGAACCGGCCAATGCCGAGGAGATGGCCAAGGTCCTGAAAACTGCGACTAACGCCGGTCTGCAGGTCATTCCGCGTGGGGGTGGCACGAAACTGGATTGGGGCAATCCGCCGCGTGGCGCTCAGCTAATTATCTCGACTGGCCGCCTGAACCATGTGGTGGAACATGCCTGGGGAGACATGACTGCGACGGTAGAGGCCGGCTGTACCGTCCAGCAACTGCAACAAACACTCGCTGAACACGGTCAACGTCTGGCCCTTGATCCTCTCTGGCCTGAGAAAGCGACGATCGGCGGAATTTTGTCTAGCAACGACAGCGGTCCGCTCCGCATTCGCTTCGGCTCTTTGCGCGACTTGATCATCGGCATCACTCTGGCTTTGCCGGATGGTACGCTTGCCAAAAGTGGTGGCAAGGTCGTAAAGAACGTTGCCGGTTACGACTTGCCGAAACTGGCTACTGGAGCCCTAGGCACGCTTGGGATCATCACGCAAGCCATCTTCCGCCTACATCCGGTCCCGCGTACGAGTCGGACTCTGAGCTTCTCCGCGCCAGATGGCTCTATCATTAACGCCTTCATCCTCGCGGTGCTGGACTCCAAACTTGTACCGACTGGCATGCAGGTTCGTGCCGAGAATTCGCCGCGATGCGACGCGGATGTCCGCTTCGAGGGGACAGCCGCGGGTTGCGATGTTCAGGTTGAACAGGTCACGCGCCTTGCGTCGAGTCTCTCGGCATCCCGGTCGCGGGAAGGAACCTGGGATTTCCGCTCTGCCTTGTGGGCTGGCGTTGAGCCAGCCGTTATCTGTAAGTTCACCTTGCTCCCGACAAATCTCGGCGCTTTTCTGGATCAATTGAGGAGAGTGGCGGAAGAGAATCATCTCTCGTGGAAATTGGTCGGTCAGGCATTGGGGGTCGGCCTGATCCGCCTAGAAGGAAAAGATCCTTCGGTTCTGCTCAGCGCAGTTCTGGAGCTGCGGAAGAATCTAGAGAGCAGAGCTGGCGCGCTCGTCATCCTGGGCTGCCCGGTTGAGATCAAGGCGAAAACAGATGTTTGGGGCAGCCCCGGCAATGCTTTGCACCTCATGAAAAGCATCAAAGCTCAATTCGACCCTACCGGGACACTAAATCCGGGCCGGTTCATCGGGGGTATTTGATGACGCAAGGCGCCACCCAGTCTCCAAACTCGACTTCCGGTGCTTTCGACACCCACCATCCACCCTCATCCGATCTGATTAACGCTTGCGTGCATTGCGGCTTCTGTCTGCCGACTTGTCCCACCTACGCGCTTTGGGGCGAGGAGATGGACTCGCCGCGGGGGCGCATTTACCTGATGAAGCTTGCCCTCGAGCGCAAGGTTCAGCTGGACCCGACTTTCGTCCATCACATGGACAACTGTCTCGGGTGCATGGCCTGCATGACGGCGTGTCCATCAGGCGTGAAGTACGACAAGCTGATCGAAGCGACCCGTGCCCAGATCGAGCGCAATTTTGCCCGGCCAATCACCGACGGCATTCTGCGCCGAATGCTCTTCGATCTGTTCCCGCGGCCGGAACGGATGCGGCGATTGCTGTGGCCCATGCGAATATACCAGCGATCTGGATTGCAATCTCTGGTGCGCCAGAGCGGCATCCTCAAGTGGTTGCCCAAGAGCTTCGCCGTTATGGAAGGGTTGATGCCAACTCTGCCCGAGCCAAACAGCACTGCTTTGCCTAAGCACATGGAGGCACAAGGGGAGCGGCGATTGCGCGTGGGCTTGCTGCTGGGATGCGTGCAGCGTGTCTTCTTTCCCGATGTCAACGCTGCCACGGCCCGCGTACTGGCTGCCGAAGGTTGCGAGGTCGCGGTCCCCAAGGATCAGTGCTGCTGCGGCGCACTGATGATTCACGCTGGAGAAGAGAAGGCTGCGCTTGACTATGCGCGCCGCACCATCGATGCGTTCGAACGCGCCAAGGTGGACCAAGTCGTTATCAATGCAGCCGGTTGCGGATCAAATATGAAGGAGTACGGCTATCTTTTGCGTGAGGATCCGAAATACGCCGAGCGGGCTAAGGCATTCTCCGCTAAGTGCCGCGACATTTCCGAAGTGCTGAGCGAACTGGAGCCCCGAGCTGCACGGCATCCCATTCGCTTGAAAGTGGCGTACCACGATTCTTGCCACCTGCAACATGCGCAGTCGGTACGCACCCAACCACGCGCGGTGCTGGGAAGAATTCCGGAGCTTCAAATCCTTGAGCCGGCAGAAGCCGCGCTATGCTGCGGCTCGGCGGGAATTTACAACCTGGTGCGTCCCGAACCTGCCAGAGAGCTCGGCGAACGCAAGGTCCGCAACCTGCTCGCTACGACTCCCGACATTGTGGCCTCAGGTAATCCCGGATGTCTCCTGCAACTGCACACCGGTCTCAAGGCCGCCGGCGTCTCGGTTCCGGTGGTCCACATGGTGCAGCTCGTAGACGCTTCCATGCGCGGCCTGTCTGCCGAGTCTCTCCTGAGACACTGAGTACATTCCGCGCCATCTGTGACGAGCATCACACGAAACCGGTTTTCTATGGTGTACTCTTCCTTCCTGCGTAGCCCGGGCCCTGCATCTGATTTTTACGATTCTCAGTTCAACTGCTAAGCGCTTTTGTACCGCGCAAAGGAGTCGACATGAAAAAAATTCATGTTGTGATCTCGGTGGTTATCTTTGCAATTGTTATCACCTGGGCCGGCTGCCAGGGAGGCCCCGGAGCAGGCAACACCATAAGGATCGGCGTAGTGACTTCTCTAACCGGCAGCAATGCCGCCTTCGGCCAGGCGCACAAGAATGGCTACACCATCGCACTGGAAGAGATCAACGCCAGGGGCGGCCTGCTGGGCAAGAAGGTCGAGCTGGATTATTACGACGACCAGAGCCGACCCGACCAGGCGGTGCAAGGAGTTTCCAAGCTGGTGGACCAGGACTACGTGCCGGTTATTCTCGGCGCCTATTCTTCGGAGAGCACGCGTGCCATCGTACCGGTGGTGACCCAAAAACAGGTGCCACTTGTGATGCCGACCGCCGTCGCCGACAACGTGATGGAAACCGGCTCGCAATGGGTTTTCCGCATTTGCGCCGGCTCGGGATCGTATGCGGCCGCGACTCTCGATTTCCTGAAAAATAATGGTGATCCCAAGACCCTGGCTATCGTTTACGAGAACACAAACTTCGGCCAGTCCAACAACAAGTCGATGACGACAGCAGCGCGGGCAGCTGGACTTAACTTGGTGGACAGCGAGGCCTACCAGGCCAGCTCTCCGGATTACAAATCGCTATTGCAGCGCGTGAAGAGCAAGAACCCGGAAGTGATCTATTTTGCGTCTTACTTACTGGATGCCGGCACGCTGATGCGTCAAGCCGAGCAGGTCAATCTCAATCCCAAGTACTACACGTCGGCGGGCACCGGATTCGCAGCCGCGGAGTTTCCCACGCCGGACAAAGGAGCGGGGAAGTACGCCGAGTACACCTTCTCAGTTTCCCAATGGTTGCCGGCAGCGCGCTGGAAGGGTTCATCCGAATTCGACCAGAAGTATTTCAAACTAACCAATACGCATCCCGCGTATCACGGCATGGAAGCTTATGCTGCCTTGATGGTGGCGGCGGCCGCCATTGAGAATGCCAAGTCGGGGCAGGCACAGCCAATCCGCGATGCCCTGCGGCAATTGAATTTATCCGAGACACCTTTTGGTCCGGTGAAGTTCGATGCTCGCGGCCAGAACGCGCATCCAGTGCTCGTCACCCAGGTACAAGGAGGGCACTACAAGGTTGTCTGGCCGGTTGATGCCGCTGAGGCCAAGCCCATCATCCCGAGTCCACCTTGGTCGCAGCGCAAGTAAAGATGGTTTCGTGAGAGTTGAAATTACTCCTCAATTCTTGTCATTCCGAGGCGGCTTCAGCCGCCGAGGAATCTGCCTTTCACAGCTTTCCGTGCCACTTTCGACGTGCCGCTGATTGGCCCTGTCCTATGGCTAAAACCAGCGGAAGAGTAAAATCAGCGGACATTCCGTCCAGGCCGTGCCTAGCGCCGGCCAACTCACGGAGTCGGCGGTGAATTGGTTCTATCCTTGCATCCAGGCGATCCTCAACGGCCTTTTGACGGGCGCGCTTTACGCGCTGATCGGCATGGGCATGGCGCTCATCTTCGGAGTCATGCGCATCGTGAACTTCACCCACGGCGCATTTCTGATGCTGGGCATGTATGTCAGCTACGTGTTTTTCCTGAAGACCGGAATCAATCCCTATGTCGGGTTTATCGTTTCAGGCGCGATTTTGTTTGTGATTGGCTATGCCGTTTACATGCGCTTGCTGCGGCGGATTCCCGGGCAGGTGGATTTCATGGTGATCCTGCTCACCCTGGGACTCGGGCTGATCATCACCGACGGCGTTCAACTGGTGTTCGGCGCCGACTACCATCAGATCAATCTTCCGCTGCTGGCCAGAAATTTCCGCCTCGGCTCACAGATCTCTGTCAACGCGCCCTGGTTGCTGTCGTTCGTGATTGCGCTGATCCTGGCAGTGCTGCTGTATTTCGTCGTGACTCATACCATGTTTGGCCGGGCCGCGCGCGCTATTGCCCAGAACCCTTACGCCTCGCCCCTGATGGGCATCAACGTGAATCGCGTGCAGGCAATCTCTTTCGGAATTGGCGCAGCCGCCGCCGGAATTGCTGGAGCCCTGCTGCTGCCAGTCTTCTATCTGTATCCAACTGTAGGCAGCCAATTTGAACTTAAGTCCTTCGTGATGGTCGTGCTGGGCGGCATGGGCTCGATTCAAGGCGCTGCCATTGCTGGGCTCGTGTTGGGGGTCGTGGAAAGCTTGACCAGCCTGTACTGGGGTAACGAGTGGGCGCTGGCGGTTGATTTCGTCATCTTCATCCTCGTGCTGTCGCTGAAGCCAAGCGGAATTTTTGGGAGCCAGCGCGCGTGAGGAATCGGCAGTTCATAGCCGCGTCTGTGTTTTTCCTGCTGTCGCTCGCTGTTCCTCTGCTCGTCCGCTCAGACTACACGCTGCAGATTCTTTTTCGCGTCTTTCTGTTTGCTGCCCTGGGACTGGCATGGAACCTGGTGGGTGGATATGCCGGCCAACTCTCACTCGGTCACGCCGCGTATTTCGGGGTTGGTGCCTACGGATTGGCTCTGCTGTCGAAGGCCGGCATCTCATCCTGGGTCTCGCTTTTTCTTGGCATGGTACTCGCATTGATTTCAGCAGCAATCATCGGATTGGTTTCATTTCGCCTCCGCGGCCCTTATTTCGCACTCTGCACGATCGCCTTTGCGGAGGTGCTGCGGCTTGTTGCCAAGAACCTGCCCGACGTGACCGGCGGTGACGTGGGGACCCAGGTTCCCCTGCTGTTCACGCAATCTTCTATTAAGTCCTTTTACATCTCCGGCGTCCTGTTGACGGCGCTGGCCTTTGTTCTGACCGCCTGGATTGAGCGCTCCAAATTCGGCTATTACCTGATGGCAATTCGCGAGGACGAGGACACTGCGATGTCAGTCGGAATCAACACCTCGCACGTCAAGTTATGGAGCCTGCTGATCAGCGCAGCCATCACCGCTATTGGCGGAGCGTTTTACGCCAGCCTGTTTTTGTTCATCGTTCCCGACCAGGTCATGTCCATCGACATGTCGGTGGAGATCGCAATCGTTCCCATGCTGGGGGGAGCGGGCACCTTGTTCGGCCCGCTGATCGGTTCCATTGTTCTGGAGACCGCCTCCGAGATTTTCAAGAATGTCTTTCAGGAAGCTCACCTCCTTATATATGGGGTGCTGGTGGTGATTGTTGTGATTTTCCTGCCGGAAGGGATTGCGGGCACCATCGTCAACAAGCTGCGCCTGTTCAAGAAAGCGCCAGCTGCCCCGTTTGCCGCACAAGTGCCCGTTAGGCCAGAAGAAGAAGCGGAGAGAACCGCCTTTCGAAAATAGGGAGCATGCCCCTTCTCGAGGCAAAACACGTCAACAAACGATTCGGCGGCCTGAAGGCGGTCAACGACGTTTCCTTTGCCGTCGATCCCGGGGAAGTAACGTTTATCGTAGGCCCCAATGGCGCCGGGAAAACCACCTTGTTCAACCTGATCACCGGCGTATTCCATCCGGATAGCGGCAGCATTTATTTCCAGGACCAGGACATCACGAAGCTGACGCCGGACCGCGCCGCCCAACTCGGCATCGGACGCACCTTTCAGATCGTCAAGCCGTTGCGCAATCTCACCATTCTGCAAAACGTCATGCTGGGCGCATTCCTGCGCACTTCAAGTCCCGCCAAGGCCGAAGAAGAGGCGACAAGAGTCCTGAAATTTCTGCAGATGGAAAAATTTCTGCATCTCCCTGCGCGCGGCATGGGACTGCCGATGCTCAAGCGACTCGAGATCGCGCGGGCGCTCGCGACCCAACCCAAGCTGATCCTGCTGGACGAAGTAGTAGCCGGTTTACCTACCGCAGAAGCCATCAAGCTCGCCATGCTGCTCAAACGCCTGCCTGAGTGGGGTATCTCAGCCATCGGCGGCATCGAACATGTCATGCAGGTGGTCATGAAAATTGCTAACCGAGTAATTGTGATTGACCACGGCACATTGATAACCGAAGGAGTGCCAGCTGATGTTGTACACCGTCCCGAGGTGATCGAAGCTTACCTCGGGCCCAAGTACAAGGAGATCGGCCTGTGAGCGATGCGCTCCTGCAACTCGAGGACGTGCGCGCCAGCTACGGTGATTTACAGGCGCTGTTCAATATCACGCTGGAGGTGAAGGCCGGGGAGGTCGTTACCCTCATCGGCGCCAACGGCGCGGGGAAGACTACCACTTTGCGCGTGATCTCGGGCCTCCTCCCCTGCAAAAACCGGAAACTGCACTTCGATGGACAGGACATCTCCAAGCTCCCGCCGCACGAAATTGTCATGCGAGGTGTCAGCCACGTTCCCGAAGGACGGCAGCTGTTTCCCTATATGAGCGTGGAAGAAAACCTCGCGCTGGGGGCATATATCCCGCGCGTGCGTCCCAAATTGAAGGTAGCGATCGAAGAGCAATTCGAGTTGTTTCCACGTTTGAAGGAGCGAAGGAAACAACTGGCCGGCACGCTCTCGGGCGGAGAGCAACAAATGCTTGCTGTCGCCCGCGGACTGATGGCCGCTCCGAAACTGCTTTTGCTGGACGAGCCCTCGCTGGGTCTCGCTCCCAAGATTGTCGAAGAAGTTTTTGCCAAGATCCAACAGATCGGCAAGACCGGCGTGACAGTCTTGATCGTCGAACAGAACGTGGTGGACGGACTGAGTATTTCCGATCGCGGCTACGTGGTGGAGAACGGCGAGATCACGTTGCAGGGAAGACCCAAGGAGTTGCTGGCCAACGAGCAGGTCCGGGCCGCGTATCTGGGACTGTGAACTCCTGCCATGTTCTTGTCATTCCGATGCGGCTTCAGCCACAGAGGAATCTGCTTTTGACAAGAGCGACTTTCCCCAAGGTTTAAGCCCAGCCTCAAGCCCGCGTCTCCAGAATCACCGCAAGCCGTCTTGGCCCATGCGCTCCCTGGACGAGAATTTTTTCGATGTCGGCGGTCCGGCTGGAACCGCTGATCACGCAGGCAAACGAATTACGAGCCAGTTTCCCTGAGCGGAACAAGTTGCCCAGAGCAGTTTCGAGGTCGGGTACGAGTTGAGAAGTGTGGGCGTAAACAATGTGACAGGGAGCTACGATAGAAGCACCGCGTCCGCCGCATTCAGCAGTAACCAGGATTGACCCAGTTTGTGCGATCAATGCTTCCGCCAATGAAACGGTTGCTTCGGAAATTTCCCGCGGCGCGCCTTCGCCGGACCAGCGCAAAGGACGCTGCGTCCGCGCCACTTCGATCAGTCGCCGTAACGACGGATCATCCTGCAGAAAGACCTCACCCGCAGGAAGCGAATCGAGAATCTTTGCGAGTTGGGAAGCACTGCTCGCAGTGTCCGCTGTCAATGTGCACTCCATCAGGTTGGCGGCGCATTCTTGCTGAAATCGTTCCAGAGGATTCCGAATCGGTTCAAAGATCACAGCCGATTTTGGACCCCCGCGCAAGGCTGCTGGAGTGCGTAGCCCTGTGCGGATTCGTTCCAGAATTTGCTCCCGGCTTGGATTTTTAGCCGACAAGGCCCTTCCTCCATCGCGATCGAAAAGATTCCGTTGGCAACGGTACCGGCGCACGATAACGGTTCCAGGCTCGCATCGGGTCCACGATGGATCCGGCCAAGCCCATCCCATAAAGCGTGCGCAGCAGACTGCGCCCCAACGCACCCATCAGGACGAAAATTCTCGGGTGCAGCATCGAGGAGCGCCAGAGCCGAAACATAATTCGTTCGCCCGACTTACTCCCACCTCTGCTCACGGCGTTCCGCCGGTTATGCAAAAGGTGATGGTGCAGGTCAATCTTCACCGGACACACGCTGGTACATGCGCCGCACAGCGACGATGCGTACGACAGATGCTGATATTGCTTAAGCCCTGCCAGGTGCGGTGTCAATACGCTCCCGATCGGTCCCTGGTAAGTTGTGCCATAGGTGTGTCCACCCACGTTTCGATACACCGGACAAGTATTCAGGCACGCGCCACAGCGAATGCAGTGCAGCACCTCGCGCTGCTCCGCGTCGGCCAGCAAACGACTGCGGCCATTGTCCACCAGAACCACGTGGAACTCGTCTGGCCCGTCTGCTTCCCCAGCCTGGCGCGGACCCCCAATAAGGGTGCTGTAGGTGGTAATGGGTTGGCCCGTACCCGAGGTCGCCAGAACAGGCCAGAACAAGGCCAGGTCCTCGAGTCGGGGCAGCACCTTTTCGATACCGGTCACAACCACATGAATTCGTGGCACGCTGGTGCACAGGCGTCCGTTTCCTTCATTGGTCGAGATCGCAATCACACCGCTGTCCGCGATAAGAAAATTCGCCCCCGAGATACCCATCTCGGCAGAGAAAAAAGATTCCCGGAGCTTGCGCCGGGCGAGGGCTACCAGTTTCGTGGGGTCGTTTCCTGGGATCCGCTCCCCCAATTTTTCGTGAAACAGGTCCGCGATCTGTGCGCGGTTAAGGTGCATGGCAGGTGTGACAATGTGGTACGGCGGCTCGTTGCGCAATTGCACGATGAACTCGCCCAGATCGGTTTCCCAAGCCTTAATGCCGATTTTCTCCAGGGCTGGGCTAAGGTGAATCTCTTCCGTCACCATGGACTTCGACTTGACCACGGTGCGCACACCAAGCCGCTGCGCAACACCCGTAACGTACTTGCAGGCCTCCTCCGCGGTTGCCGCCCAAAACACATGCCCGCCGCGAGCCAACACTTTTTCTTCGAACTGGAGCAGATACTTGTCGAGATGGTTAATCGCTTCCTGCTTGATCTCCCGGCACTTCTCCCGGGCCGCCTCCCAGTCTCTGAAGCGCGCGCGGCCGCGCAGATGGGCGGCGTCATAGCTTGCGATTCCGTTACGGATGATCTCGCGGTGGACGAGGTCCGCCGATTTCACTGCAGCGTCTCGCAGAAATTGCTGGGCCGCTGTCTCCCTCATGGTTTTTCCTGGGCCAGGATGCTGGCCAAATGGATGGTCTTGGCTGCTTTGCCGCGTCTTCCCAGCACACCCTGGAGATGGAGCAGGCAGCTGGAATCGATGGCAGTTACAAATTCGGCTCCAGTGGCCGCAACGCACTCGACCTTGGAATTGCCCATGGCAATCGAAATATCGGCGAACTTCGTGGCAAAAGTCCCGCCGAATCCGCAGCATTCCTCAGAGCGCGACAGTTCCAGGAGTTTGAGTCCCTTCACCTTGCGCAAAAGCTGCAGCGGTTCGTCGCGCAAGCGCAGTTCTCGTAACCCGTGGCAGGATGCGTGGTAGGTTACGCTATGAGGAAAAGCAGCGCCGACCTCGGTCACTCCCGCTACTCTCACTAGAAACTCGGAAAGCTCGAATGTTCTATGCCCGACTTCGATAGCATCATTGCGTAGCGGGCTGGAGGCGAGCAACTCGGGGTAAAAGGTGCGAACCATAGTAGTGCAGGAACCAGAGGGACAAACCACAACTTCTGCGCTTCCAAAGATGCGGACAAATCGCTCCGCGCAAGGGCGGGCATCATTCCAATATCCGGTATTAAAAGCGGGCTGGCCGCAGCAAGTTTGATTTTCTGGACACTCAACTTCACAGCCGATTCGTCGTAACACCCTTACGGTATCAACCGCGACCTCTGGCAACAGTTGGTCCACGTAGCAGGGAATGAACAGAGAAACTTTACGAGGCATAGTGGGCTGGTGCACTTTACGAATCGAGCTTCGACAAAAATAAGATTCTAAATCTGTTTCTGGGATCCTTGCTTAGGTACTCGGGGAGAAATGCTGGAAGCACCTCTCCCCGAGAGCAACAGTTTAGAAGGTGAAGACGGGGCCGAACTCTTCACGCAAGTTGTGGGCTTTCGTAACGCTTGCTCCTTTATAAAGCTTTGACAGGTCTTTTGCAGCCGTGGTTTCGATGTAGCTGAACTCGTTCACAAAAGTAACCCACTTGTTTAGCTTGTAAGTAAGGGAAGCAGTGTCCAGGTCGGTGCGGGCCAGGCCGTTGGCGGCGCGCGCATCCCTGCCGATTGCGCGGTCGGTGCCGTAGCCCAAATGCAACACCCACCCGGAATTATACCCATCCGGGTTGGCGTGAGCGATGCGGGAAAGCGGGAAACTCAATTCCGCAAATCCGCCCTGACCGGTGACGGGCTCGAGAATAGCGGACGAAACGGCGGTGCCTTGGCAATTGATGGTGCCAGCAGGCTCGCCCGCAGTGGTTCCGCCAGGGCAGCCGAAAGTGATGCTTCGTCCGCTAAAGGAAGTGCCGCTTCCTACCGAGAACATTCCGTGCAGGTTGGAAAAGACATCGTTGAGTTGGCCGCCGAAGAAGAACCGCAGGTCGTTTCCGTGATAGTACTTGCCCGCGAACGTTACCCACGAAGTGGGCAATTGCAGCTCGACCGTCCAAACGTTCTGGGGATTGCTGACCTCGAAGCCATGAGGAAATAGCTGCGACAGGTTGCAAACTCCCGTCAATTCGGCGCAATTGCTGGCATTGATGATCGAAACGGTCCGGCCCGAGCTGTTAATAGTTGCGAACCCGACATTAGGAACGCCTGGGTTAGTGAAAACCGAAGGCGGCGAAATTGTGCAAGGAAGCACGGTGCAGGTGGTGAGGCTGGGAAGGGTCTGCGCACCGCGGGGAATGATTTCGTTCATACGCGCATGGTGGCCGCTGAAGATAAGCTGCGCCGGAGCCACGCCCTTCCATTTGTGAGAAAGCGGGAATTGGAACACCATGCGGGCTTCAATACCCGGCTGGTTGGATTCTGCACCCGCCCGATCGCCAAACCGGGCGCGCTGTTCATCGGTGAGAGCGGAAGAGGCAGCCACCGGTAGAAGAATGGCAAATTCCGGCTGAGCTTTGAAATCACCCGAGTGAAATTGCACGCCGGTTTTGAACTGCGGCAGCCGTTCATAGAGCGAGCCCATGCCAACGCCCAAACCGGTGGTTTCGAATAAGGTGGGAAGCGTCGACGAACCCACCAGCGTCCAGTCCTGCCCGAATTCGGCGAACCAGGGCAGTTCACCGAGTTTAGTATCCAGCCGCATGTAAGCAATCCGCAGAGACAATTGATTCGAACGAACACCGCTGATGTTGCGGTTGTTCACGTTGGTGTAGTCGCCTTCGTAGTCGGTTTCGAGTTTAGCGGTGACAGTCGTCTGCGAGCCTTTGGGAACCCATTCGAAGTTGCTGCCAATCCGGAAACTCCGGGCCTTCAGGTGGAATTGGGGATCGGCAGTGGGCCCGGTGTCGCCGAGCAACAAGGGAAGCGGCCAGTCCTGGCTGCCGAAGGTTGCGCCGCCGCTGGATGAAGATTCTTCCACGGCTGTGGCTTTGAAAAAGCCATAGAGTTTCATCTTGGCTCCGCTGCCGAGTTGGATATCAGGAATCAAGCCGCCCTGCTTCGGCGCGTCGATGGGCAGGACTCGCGTGGGCGCAACGGCCGGAATCACCGCCGCTTCTTTTGGAGCGCCTTGGGGACTCGGGTCTGGTGTTGCCACTGCCCCCATGATTACCGGTTGCGCGGGCACAGCAGCCGAGGCCGTCTTGAGAGTAGCCAGGTCCGCGTCCGAGACCACTCCTTTCTCTTTCAAAAGGTTCAGTAGTTGTGGCACGCCGCTGGCAGCTGGCACACCACGCAGAGTGTTCGCTTCCGCAGAGGTGAGGACGCCTTTCATCACTAACAGTCCGAGTAATGCAGGACTGAGCGCCGCGTCGCCATCAGCTTTGGTGGTGACACTGGTTAGAGATGCGCCACTGGGAGTTGCTGCACTCCCCTCCGAAGGGTTCCCTTCACCCGCCCACAGGGGAATATTGAGTGCAACCGTCAACAGAACCACAAACAGCCGCTTCATGGAATCCTGCATAGTTCCTCCATTAATTAGCCATGAGCGCAAGATGTGGATTAGCGCTCAGAAGAGCCTGGGCCGAAAGGATAGGCAAAGCGCTACAAACGTTAGGCTCGCTGTACACTGCCGCGCTGTGACTGTCGTCACACCCCGGTGTGCGGACGCCGCCATGCGGGCAGTGGGCGAAGATTGATTCACGGATGCAGGCAAGTGAGTATGCAGCAGGCAGCGAGCCTGGAGACAATTTGCCGATGCTGCCCAGGCACTCATCTTGCATGCGTCTTGTTGGATGCGGGTTGCTCGAACGAAGTGGTAGTCCGCTCAACCATTGGAACACATGAAAAAAGAGGGCCAGAGCTTACAACGTGACCGCTGGTAGTTTCAAGCGCATTGTCAGGCCGTCAGACAGGGATCACGGTTCTAAGCCCATTTCGGCGGCACTCCGCACTATGAGATCGCGCATGCAAGCCCTTGTAGCGACTAGCTATGTGCAACCATTTACGAGCCCTCCCGCGCGCGACCGAGTATGGTTCGGTTGCTGCGCGAGGTGGGCGGCAGGGGCAAAGGGATTTCCTGTCCATGCCATTTGCCCCTTCCATTGTGTCCCGCAAAGGGATAGAATCCCTCTCCTGTTCGGCCGTGCGGGGGGCCGGAACTGCCTGCGTATTCTGAATTCTCATACGTATCTGGCGGGCAACTAAATGGGGCGGCGCGGCACTCCAAGTCAAGATCATCCTCGGCTTCTTTGCAAAATATCGCGGTAGCGGTTCGTGAATACGTCCGGCGTTCGTGAGATCGAAGGGCAGGCGATTCAGCGCTGTGAGTGATATGCCAAGGCGAAGAATGGAGGATAGGAAAATATGGCAACGATAGCGCAAGCGAGAGGGGGTCATCAGCGGGCTTTCAGTATGCCCCTGGTGATTGCCGCATCGTCGGTGGGGACGACGATTGAATGGTACGACTTCTACATTTATGGCAGCTTGGCCGTGTTTTTCTCGACCCTGTTTTTCCCAAAAGGCAATCCAAGCGCGGCCTTCTTAGCCAGCCTGGCCACTTTCGGCGCAGGCTTTGCGGTGCGTCCGTTTGGCGCGATTGTCTTCGGGCGAGTCGGGGACCTCGTCGGAAGAAAGTACGCGTTCGTGGTGACGCTCACGGTGATGGGCTTGTCCACTTTCTTCATCGGACTGCTGCCGACGTACGAAAGAGTAGGCGTGCTCGCTCCGGTTCTGCTTGTAGGTTTGCGCTTGATCCAGGGACTTGCGCTGGGCGGGGAATATGGCGGAGCAGCTACTTACGTTGCCGAGCACTCGCCCGACCACAAGCGTGGCTACTACACTAGTTACATTCAGACCACCGCCACATTGGGCTTTTTCGTGGCGCTGTTCGTCATCCTGATCATTCGGCAGCAGATGACAGAAGCAAACTTCAAGTCCTATGGATGGCGGATTCCTTTCCTGCTGTCGGCGGTATTGCTGGCGATCTCGCTGTACATCCGCATTCGCCTCCGCGAATCGCCCTTGTTCCAGAGACTGAAGGATCAGGGCAAGTCCTCAATCAAACCGCTCACCGACAGCCTAGGCAGCGGCCGTAACTGGAAGATGATGATGCTGGCCTTGTTTGGCGCGACCGCAGGACAAGCGGTCGTCTGGTACACCGGCCAGTTCTACGCCTTGTTCTTCCTGCAGTCCGTCTGCAAGGTGAATTACGTCGTGGCCTACAAGATTGTGGGTTACTCACTGCTGATCGGCACTCCCTTCTTCCTGGTCTTTGGCGCGCTTTCCGACCGGATTGGCCGGAAAATGATCATCATGGCGGGATGCTTGCTTGCTGCTCTGACCTACGTTCCCATTTATCAGGCGATGAAGGCGAATTCGAACCCAGTCAACTTCGGCATGCTGCTTTTCCTGGTAACGGTCCAGGTAATTTACGTCACGATGGTCTACGGGCCGATTGCGGCCTTCCTGGTCGAATTCTTCCCGGCCAAGATTCGCTACACCTCGATGTCGCTGCCCTATCACCTGGGCAACGGCGAGTTTGGCGGGTGGACACCGTTCATCGCTACCGCCATCGTGGCTGGGGCGACAACCAGCAGCAATCCTTGGATTAAGGATCACGCAATCTACATGGGCCTTACCTGGCCCATTGCTGTAGCCCTGATGACGTTTGTCATTGGCTCCTTGTTCATTAAGGAGACCAAGGACGTGCGCATCTGGGAAGAGGTTGGGGGCGAAGTCGCCGCCGACTAGGTAAAAATATCATTACGCCGGGACGGTGCTGCACTCCAGTACCGTCCCGGCGCTTGCCGAATGCGATCCCCGCCAGGAGAGATTTCAAGGAATCACCTCGCCTGCGGGATTCCGCATCTCATGAACCGGAGTAATGAAGATGGCTAAGACTCGCGAACAACATGCCGTAATCACCGAGCCGAGCGAGGCCCACATCGCTGTCCACTGGAGAGAAGAAGAATATTACTATCCGTCACCAAAGTTTGTCGGCCAGGCCAACCTGACCGATCCCAGCATCATGGAGCATTTCAGTGAAAAGAATTTTCCGGAATGCTTCCGTCAATACGCTGACATGCTGGACTGGGATCAGTACTGGCACACCACGCTCGACACCAGCGACCCACCGTTTTGGAAGTGGTTTCTCGGCGGCAAAATCAACGCCTGCTACAACTGCCTCGACCGGCACTTGGACAAGTACAAGAACAAAGCCGCAATCATCTTCGTTCCCGAGCCGGAAGGAGAGGCTCCGGTCGCAGTCACATATCGCGAGCTGTATGTGCGCGTGAATGAAATGGCGGCGCTGCTGCGCGATTTCGCCGGACTCAAGACCGGAGACCGCGTCACGATTCACATGCCCATGGTGCCGGAGTTGCCCGTCACCATGCTGGCGTGCGCCCGCCTGGGAGTCATTCATTCCGTCGTCTTCGGCGGCTTCAGCGGAGAAGCTTGCGGACGCCGTGCTGCTGATTCGGGTAGCCGCGTCCTCATCACCATGGACGGCTACTACCGCAATGGCAAGCTAATCGACCACAAAGCCGGCGCGGAAATTGCATTGGATATCGCCCAGCAGGAAGGCCAGACCGTGGACAAGGTCCTGGTCTGGAGACGGCATGCGGGCCAGAATGCTTCGGCATCGCCCATGGTCAAGGGCCGGGATTATTTTGTGGACGAGGTCCTGCAAAATTATGCCGGTGAACTGGTCGATCCGGTGTCCATGGACGCGGAAGCTCCGCTGTTCCTGATGTACACCAGCGGCACCACCGGCAAGCCCAAAGGATGCCAGCACCGCACCGGCGGCTACCTGGCGTACGTGACCGGCACCTCCAAGTACATTCAGGACATTCATCCGACCGATGTTTACTGGTGCATGGCGGACATCGGTTGGATCACCGGCCACTCCTATATTGTTTACGGACCTCTCGCGCTGGCTGCTACCAGCGTTATCTATGAAGGCGTTCCCACCTATCCCGATGCCGGAAGGCCGTGGCGAATTGCCGAGCGTCTTGACGTCAACATCTTCCATACATCGCCGACCGCCATCCGCATGTTGCGTAAGGCCGGAGCGGACGAGCCCAAGAAATATCACTATCACTTCAAGCACATGACCACGGTCGGAGAACCGATCGAGCCGGAAGTCTGGCGCTGGTATTACGAAACCGTCGGAAAACGCGAGGCAGTCATCGTCGACACCTGGTGGCAGACAGAAAACGGCGGTTTCCTGTGCAGCACCAAGCCGGCTCTCGACCCCATGAAGCCGGGCAGCGCGGGTCCGGGCATGCCGGGGATCTACCCGTTCATCCTCGATGAGGAAGGACATGAAGTGCAGGCCGGCTCGGGAAAGGCCGGCAACATTTGCATTCGCAATCCCTGGCCAGGAATCATCCAGACCGTCTGGGGAGATCGCGAGCGCTTCGTCAACCAGTACTACCGAAAATACTGCAAGAACCCCAACAGCAAGGATTGGCGCGACTGGCCATATTTTGCCGCTGATGGCGCGATGCTCGCGTCTGACGGCTACTTCCGCATTCTGGGCCGCGTGGACGATGTCATCAACGTGGCCGGCCATCGACTCGGCACAAAGGAAATCGAATCCGCGTGCCTGACCGTGGCGGAAGTTGCCGAAGCTGCGGTCGTGCCCGTTGTAGACGAAGTCAAGGGGCGTGTTCCGGAGGTCTATGTCTCGCTGCAGCCGGGACTGCAGCCCAGCCAGGAGGTCCACGACAAAGTCCTGAAGGCGATCGAGACGATGATTGGCAAGATCGCCCGGCCGAAGAAAATCCACATCGTCCCGGACATGCCGAAGACGCGTTCCGGCAAGCTTATGCGGCGTGTCCTGGCGGCGATTTCCAACAACCTAAATACGGGAGACATCACCACCCTGGCCAATCCCGACGTGGTCGAGAAAGTTCGGGAGATGGTGCAGGGAAAAGAGCCGGTCGCGGTGAAAGAAGGACCGGAAGATGTCAAACGGTTCGGGACGGTAGACTAAGACTTATCGCGGAGTGCCTTCATCCACCTCCCGGCTGGTGCTGATCAGCGCAGGGCCTAAGTTTGGGGGCGCTCTCTCGCTGCGCTCGGGATGAGAAGACAAGGGCACTCGGATCCCACGTTTGCGAAACGGCCGGAAACGTGGGGTGCCAACCAACAAGGCAGAAAAGAGTGTCGCCCCCCGGGACTTGCACATGAATCGATTCCTACCCAGGGCTTACGCCCCTGGGCTAGCTTGTTTCGCCCCTGGCGGGGCTGCAGCGCCTGGAGCGGCCCCACTCAAGCCTAAAACCGGGCTCGGGTGGGCCACTCGCCTCGGGGACCGGGTATCACCCACCCAACGAAAACCGCGATGGGTGGGGCACCGCCAAATCAGATCAGTCACCCCAAAATCAGGTCTGTGCCCCGCATCACTGACAGGCTTGACCAGCAGCAGTACAATTTGCCGCTATTAGGGGCTAAAACCCGCCAAGGTGAGGATCTATGGCCAACCACGCGGCAACAGGCACTACCGGCATTGATTCCATACGTAAAGAGGACCGGAAGTTTGAGGCTCCATCGGAATTTGCTCAGCAGGCTCACATCAAGAGCCTGGAAGAGTACGAGCGAATTTATAAAGAGTCGGTCGAGCAGCCGGAGAAGTTCTGGGGCCGCGTAGCTCGCGAGTTGTACTGGTTCAAACCCTGGGATCGCGTGCTCGAATGGAATCCTCCCGCGGTGAAATGGTTCGTCGGCGGGCAAATCAACATTTCCTACAACTGTCTCGACCGCCACGTGCAGACCTGGCGCAAAAACAGAGCTGCCCTGATCTGGGAAGGTGAGCCCGGCGAAATTCGTACCTTTAGCTACCAGCAGCTGCATCGCGAGGTGCAGCGGTTCGCCAACGTGCTGAAGTCGCTCGGGGTCAAGAAAGGCGATCGCGTGGCGATCTACATGGGCATGACACCGGAATTGCCCATTGCCATGCTGGCCTGCGCACGCATTGGCGCGGTTCACACGGTTGTCTTTGGTGGCTTTTCTGCCAACGCTCTGGTCGATCGCATCCGTGATTCGGAGGCTTCGGTTCTAATCACTCAAGATGGCACTTACCGGCACGGGTCGGAGGTGGAACTGTTTCCCGCCGCTCAGGAGGCTCTGAAGTCCTGCCCGTCGGTAAAGCATGTGGTCGTCTACCGGAGGACTGGCACTTCGATCCACATCGAGGCGGGTCGCGACCACTGGTGGCAGGAGCTGATGGCGAAGGCGCAGGACGAATGTCCGCCGGAACCGCTGGATGCGGAAGATCCTCTGTACATCCTCTATACATCGGGGACGACGGGCAAGCCGAAGGGAGTGGTCCACACCACGGGTGGTTACTCGGTTGGCACTTACCTCACGGCGAAATGGGTCTTTGATCTGCGCGACGAAGACACATTCTGGTGCACCGCCGACATCAGCTGGGTCACGGGACACAGTTATGTGGTGTACGGGCCTCTGCAGAACGGCGCGACCAGCTTCCTCTACGAAGGCGCCGCCAGTTTTCCTCAGGCCGACCGATTTTGGGACATCATCGATCGTCACCAGATAACCATTTTCTACACCGCCCCTACGGCGATCCGGACATTTATCAAGTGGGGGGACGAGTGGCCGCGGAAACACAGACTCAACAGCCTGCGGCTGCTCGGCACCGTAGGTGAGCCAATCGGTCCGGAAGCGTGGATGTGGTATCGGGATGTGATTGGGCTGAAGCGTTGTCCTATCGTGGACACCTGGTGGCAAACCGAAACCGGACAGATCATGATCACACCCATTCCGGGCGCGATTGCTACGAAGCCGGGTTCAGCCACGCGCCCGTTTCCTGGCATCGTGCCCGAGGTCGTGAGCATGGACGGGACGCCGGTATCCGATGGCTCCAGCGGGTACCTTGTGATTAAGAGGCCGTGGCCTGCCATGCTGCGTACCATTCATGGCGATCCCGACCGCTACGCTCGGCAATACTGGTCGCAGATTCCCGGGGTGTACTTCACAGGGGATAGAGCGTGCAAAGACAAGGACGGCAACTTCTGGATAACGGGCCGGGTGGACGATGTGATCAGCGTCGGAGGCCACCGCCTGAGTACTACGGAAGTGGAATCGGCGCTCGCTGCTCACGACAAGGTCGCAGAGGCCGCCGTCGTCGGGAGGCCCGATGAGCTGAAAGGCCAGGCCCTTGCCGCCTTCGTCACGCTGGAGCAAGGCTACAAACCTACACCCGAATTGAAAGAAGAACTGCGCGCGTGGGTTGCGCAGGAAATCGGAGAACTCGCCAAACCCGATGACATCCGCTTCACCGATGTGCTGCCGAAAACGCGCAGCGGAAAAATCATGCGTCAGTTGCTACGCGAACTGGCCGGGGGCGGAGCAGTGAAGGGTGATGTCAGCGCTCTCGCGGATCCCGGCGTGCTTGCCAGGCTGAAGGAAGAAGAATAGCTACAGCTTCGTTTCCTTTGTGACCGTCAGCACAGGCCTTCGTGACCCCGGTCACTGTTCCAGTAGGGACGACAGACGAAGATACATGCTACGTCGTTCGAGCGGCCCGCGCCAGTAGATTTGGCGTGCAATAAAACAGTCAAAAAAAAAGACCCACAGGAAAAACCGATAACCCCCGACAGACTTCTGGTCTCGTGCCGGTTTCGAATGACGTCCGAGAGAGTATAGAATCGGCCGGTCCCCAGGTCCGGCCCTTTTTGTTTACGCCCCACAGCTTTTTGTAATGTGCATCGCTGAGCCGACGTCACAGCGGCTGAGAATCGCCGGTCATTGTGGCGTTTGGCTCCCCATCTTTAACATGAAGCGGAGGCTCTATGAGCAGCCCTGTCCGGGAATCCCCTCAGAACATCTCCAATCTGCTGGCGATTGACGAGGAGTACGCCTCTCCCGCGATCATCGCTCAAACCTGCCGGCAGAAGAATTGGGCGGAGGAGCATCGCCGGTCGATTGAAGATCCCCAAGCCTTCTGGGGGGACTATGCCAGGAATTTCGTGTGGTCTCGTCCTTGGGAAAAAGTTCTGGATTGGGACGGGGTACATCACCAATGGTTCGTCCGGGCCAGGACGAATATCACCATCAATGCCCTGGACCGCCATGCCAACTCGGAGCGGCGCAACCGGGCGGCTTACATCTGGCTGGGAGAGGATGGGAGCGAACGAATCGTCACTTACGGACAACTGCACCGCATGGTCTGCCGCTTCGCCAATGGACTGAAATCGCTGGACGTCAGGAAGGGTGACCGGATCATCATTTATATGCCGCTGACGATCGAAGGTGTGGTGGCAATGCTAGCCTGTGCCCGCATTGGAGCGATTCACTCCGTGGTCTACGCCGGTCTGGGCCATACGGCCTTGCGCGACAGAATTGAAGATGCTCAGGCGAAAGTCGTTATTGCTGGTGACGTCGGCTTCCGGCGTGGCAAGACCGTCGCACTGAAATCCATCGTCGACGAAGCGCTCGACGGCTTAGAAATGGTACAGAAGGTCGTGGTGTTTTCGAGGCGTGCTGCCGAGATCAGTGATCGCGAAGTTGATTTCAGCGATTTAATGAGGTTTCCCGCTGAATGTCCTGCTGAAGAAATGGACGCCGAAGATCCATTGTTCCTGCTTTACACCTCGGGCTCGACCGGAAAGCCTAAGGGCGTGGTGCATGTCCACGGCGGATACATGGTGGGCACCACCTACTATCTCGAAAACTATTACGACGTTGGCGAACAGGATATTTTCTGGTGTACCTCCGACATTGGCTGGATCGTGGGCCACTCCTACATCGTTTACGCGCCTCTGTGCGCCGGCGCCACTACGTTGTTCCGCGAAGGCGCGATTGACTTTCCGAATCCGGGAATTGCCTGGGAAATTGTCGAGCGCTACGGTGTGACCAAGATGTTTACCGCACCCACCGCGCTGCGCATGTTCATGCGCTACGGCGAGAAGATTCCCGCACAATACGACATCACCAGCCTGCGTTTCATTGCTTGCGCCGGTGAGCCTCTCAACCCGGAGGCATGGCGCTGGGCGCAAACCCATCTCGCGGGAGACGGGAAATGGGGCTACGTGGCGGACAACTGGTGGCAAACCGAACTGGGTGGTCCGGCCATCGGGACGCCTGCGGTGATGGCCATGCGTCCAGGCAAAGCGGGCGTGTCGTTGCCCGGAACCATCGCAGACGTGGTCGACGACAAAGGAAAGCCAGTACCGCCAGGCGTGGGTGGACGGCTGGTGTTGAAGCATCCTTATCCTTGCATGCTGCGCACGGTGTGGCGCAATCCGGCGCGTTACGAGCGCGACTGGCAGCAGATTCCTGGCTGTTATGTCACCGGCGATGTCGCTCTAAAGGACAAAGATGGCTACATCACCGTGCTTGGCCGCGCCGATGACGTGCTGAACGTTGCCGGGCATCGCATCGGGACTGCCGAGGTTGAGAGCGCGCTGGTATCGCACCCTGCAGTCGCCGAGGCAGCAGCTATCGGCATTCCTGATCCCGTCAAGGGCGAGACTATCAAAGTCTTCGTGCAGACGCGCGTTGAATACACACCATCGGACTCGCTGTCCGCCGCCCTGATCGAACACGTGAGAAGGGAATTGGGCCCCATCGCGACTCCAGCAGCCCTGGAGTTTGTTGCCGCGCTGCCCAAAACGCGTTCTGGAAAGATCTTGCGCCGCTTTTTGAAAGCCAAGGAGACTGGAACCGATGCGGGAGATGTTTCCACGATGGAAGGGTAAAGAGAAGAGTTTCAAAGTTTCAAGGTTTCAAAGTCTCAACGATATCGGCCTTGAAACCTCCCTCGCCATGAACTACAGGATTTGACACGAAGGCGTTGGTTGCGACACCATAGCAGGACTCCACCTTACCAACGCCACGCATAAAGTCTAGTCTGAAAATCGAATGAGGAGGAAATATAGATGAAGAAGAAGATGCTTGCAGTAGCAGCTCTCCTGGCCCTGCTGGTCACAGCGGCGCTGGCCGGAGGAAGCAAAGGCAGCTGGACAGGGTATGTCAGTGACGCCAAGTGCGGCGCCAAGGTGAATGCGGACTGCGCGAAAAAGTGCGTCGAAGCTGGACAGCCGGTGGTGTTTGTCAACGATGCTGACAAAAGTGTTGTACCCGTGGCCAATCAGGCAGCTTTGAAGGACCACGCCGGCCATCATGTGAAAGTAGAAGGTTCGATGGACAACAACACCCTAACCGTGGACAACGTCAGCATGGTCGAAGAGACCGCAAAATAACCGCCCAAGAGTCAACGCACTCCGAGTGACCGCTCTTTGTCCTGCGGAGTGCGTTTTTCTTTTAGGAAGGCTCGCGCGTCTGCGGAGCTGTTTCTGTCGAAGATTCTTACGCCGAACAATTAACATTTTCTTAACAACTTCTAACCTCCTTTCCTTCTACTCCAGATCATCCTGTAGAAATCGGCTGTAAAACACCGTAATCAGAAACAAGACAGCGCCATAAGGCCCTGAAAACGCTGGTAGGAACTGGGCTCCAGGAGCAAACAACCGGCTACTCCGTTGTGCCATCGAAACGGGAGCGCAGGAAGGAATAGAGTGCATGGCCCCAGGTTCAAATTTGCGTTTCGCGACCGTCTTTGTTCTTGTTCTTCTTTTTGCTCTTGTCTTGACCGGTTGTCAGGGACTGAGCGGTGCAAAACCGAGCGGGCCGCCGCCTCCCCCACCTCCGCCGCCAACTCCTCCGCCTCCGCCACCTCCGCCTTCGTTTCAACTGACACTAACCGTGACCGGGGCAGGAACGGTGACTAGCAATCCGGCCGGCATCAATTGTGGTCAAACCTGCACCGCAAGTTTTCCGTCGGGCACTGCCGTCACTCTCACTGAGGCGCCCTCCAACGGGCAAGCTTTTGACAGTTGGTCGGGAGCTTGCTCCGGAACGGCCGCCACGTGCAATGTCACGATTACGGCAGCGACATCAGTGGGCGCTAAGTTTGTCGGCACTCTGCAGTCGCTGAACCACATTATTTTCCTGGCCCAGGAGAACCGCTCGTTTGATCACTACTTCGGAGCGCTCCGCGAATACTGGGCTCAGAGCCAGGGCAAGTTTCCCGATCAGGATTTCGATGGCTTACCGCAATTCAATCATCCCGCAGGGTCAACGCCGACAAATCCAGGCTGCGATCCGACTTCTCCGTTAACCAGCAGCTGCAATGCCACTCCAAATGACTCCAACCCAATTGCTTCATTCCATTTGCTGACGCAGTGCATCGAAAACCCGAGTCCATCCTGGAACGAAAGCCACATGGATTGGAACCTGAGTGATCCGGTAAACAGCACGGCCACGCTGGACGGCTTCGTGAATAGCGCCGCCAACAACTCGCGCAGAACTACCGGCTACCTGGATGTCAATGGCATGCGCGCCATGGGGTACTACGACGGCAACGATCTGAACTACTACTATTTCATGGCGTCGAGTTTCGCCACATCGGATCGTTGGTTCTCGCCGCTCCTATCACGTACCCAACCCAACCGGATGTATCTGATCGCGGCTACGTCACAAGGGCATGTCTATCCACTCGGCGCCACCGATCCGCCGCTCACGGCTAAGACGATTTTTGAGCAACTGGAAGACGCAGGGCTGAGCTGGAAGATTTATGTGCCATCCCAGAGTACAGCCAACAGTAGCCCGTGCGCAGACAGCGACTCTCTTTGCCTGATTAATTACAGCGAAATTGGAATGTTCAAGCTCGGCCAGATGATGAAGGGTAATCCCACGCTGCTGGCGCACGTGCAATCGGTAGCCCAGTATCTGCAGGATGTGCAGAATGGAACCTTGCCCAACGTCGCATTAATCGAGCCCGCCTATGGCGCAGGCCTGGACGAACATCCAACGGTCAACGTGACACCAGGTGTTCCCCCAACCAGGATTCAGGACGGGGCCAGATACGTATCGAAGCTGATTAACTCCCTCATGAATAGCCCCTCATGGAAGGATTCGGCATTCATTCTCACCTTCGACGAGGGTGGAGGATTGTACGACCATGTCGCCCCCATATCGGTCCCGAACCCGGACGGGATACAACCGTCGGACCTCATTCAGAGTCCACCCGACACCTGCACGATAACGTGGGGCCCTAACTGCAATTTTACGTTTACCGGCTTCCGCGTGCCGTTGATCGTGGTTTCACCATTCACCAAGAAAAACTACGTTTCCCATACGGCGACCGACTACACGGCGATTCTGAAGCTGATCGAAACCCGCTTCAACCTTCCCAACCTCACCAAACGGGATGCGGCGGCCAGCGATATGAGTGACTTTTTCAACTTCGCCAATGTGCCTTGGGCAACGCCACCGGCATCAGTTCCTGCCCAAGCAACGGGTGATCCCTGTTACCTGGACAGTCTGCCTTAGAGAAATAAGGCTTCGGGCGGAGCGATTCTTTTGCGCGTCCTGTTTACTTCTGGAATTCCGTTCTCTGTTTTCCGGAGCCGACATAGCTTAGAATGTGGTTCATGGCCAAGAAAACAGGAATGAGCGATTCAGTTCTCTGGATCGTCACAGTTGTCTTATTGGCACTTACCGCGTGGATGTACTGTAAGAGGTAGGTATTAAGCGGTGGTCCAGGACGAGAGGAAACGCGCGGCCCTTCGCTTCACTGGCTTCTTTGGGTAGCCAGTTGTCGCTCCTGCGGAGTCATTTCCCGCCAGATCATCTCCAGATTGCGTTGCACCCACATGTTGTCCGCATTCTCGCGGGAAGCCAGAGCAAACCACCGGTAAGCATTGGGGAGGTCGCGCGGCACACAGTGGCCGGTCGCGTACATAGTTCCCAGCAGGCTCCGCGCCCGGAGGTTCTCGCGGTCGGCGGCAGCCCGCAAAGAACTTAATGCGCGATCGCAATTCTGCGGCACCCCCCGACCATAGAGATACTTCTCGGCGTTGGTGACCAGAGCGTCATCCGGCGATGTGACTGGCGCGGGCTTTGGCTTTGACTTAGCCAGGCTCCCGGGTTTGGCCGGCCGGGCCGGTTTGGCAGGTTCCGTTGTGTCCGCCTCTTCACTATTCTCACTTTCCGCAGGCGGTTTTGCGGAGGATGCGCTTTCGGCTGGCTCCTGCTTGCTTCCCGTGATGCCCTGGGCCTCTGGCTGATTCTGATTTCCAGAGGCGGGTTCCTTGGTTGCCGACTGGTTTTCCGGAGGTGCCGGTTGTGCCGGCGTGGGGGCTGGGGTGGACGCGGCTGCGGCCGGAGCGTTTTCCGGCTTCGGGGCCGCAGGATTGTCGGCTGCGGGAGGATTCAGAGTTGTCTGGCTTTGATCCTGTGGCGCCGGCTGGCTTGCCTGGACCGGATTCTGCGCCGGACCTTTCGACCAAGGCGCATTCCACGATTTTCCGGAACGGGTATATTCCAGCCATCCCAGTCCAGCAAAACCGAGAAGGATGATTAGCACCAGGGTGAAACGCCAGTAGGTGCGACGCGGCCGCTCATCTTCAAACAGATAGGTGACGTCCCGGGAAGGGTCTCCGTAGCCGCTTCGCGAGGGTGCATCGTTTAGACCCAGGAACGACGGCCCGCTGACAGGGGAATGGGTGTCGGAGGTGTGCTCGCGGAGGCCTGACAGTTCGACCGTTCGCGTGGTTCCCGCCGGCTCGGAAGCTGTGGCCGGTTTCTCCAGCGGGGTGCCGCACATGCCGCAGAAGCGGTAATCCGCCGGATTGTCATTCCTGCATTTGGGGCAGAGCACCACACCTCCCACTTTCATAGCATATTTTAGAGGAAAGAACGACGCTAGTGGTTTGCTGAGTAGCTGCTAACTTTACAGGTTTCGCATCAACGTGTTAGAGTCAACAGCGTCACAAAAGACAATCGAAAACAGACAGGAGTGCACCAGGTTAGTGCTAGCCAGAGAGCAAAAGCAGTCCCTCATTGACCAATACCGCACGCATCCCACGGATACCGGCAGTCCAGAAGTCCAGATCGCGTTGCTAAGCGAGCGCATTGGTCAACTGACGGAGCACTTCAAGACGCACCAGAAAGACCACGGTTCACGCCGCGGTCTTCTCATGCTGGTCAGCAAGCGGCGTCGCTTGCTCGACTACCTCAAGAAATACGATTCCGAGCGCTACAAGACGGTTGTTCAGAAACTCGGCCTGCGCAAGTAGTGATTTGCGGTCGAGTTCCCGGCGCGTCTGTGCCGGGGCGCACTGGGGATTGCTCCGCCGAGGTGTAGGCGGTCGCGTTTGAGATTCCCCAACTTCGGAGTGTTTTCGGCCCCGTGCAATTTACGCTACTGGCACTCATCTACCTTGCATCCGCTTTTGGCGGATACCCTCCTGCTCAAAAGGAATGAATCATGAAGCCCGAACCTCAAGTAACTACCGTTGAACTTTCCGGCGGCAAACGCATCACCTTCGAAACCGGGAAGCTGGCAAAGCAGGCGCATGGCAGCGCTGTGGTACGCCTCGGCGACAACGTCATCCTGGCCACCGCTGTGGCCAACGCGGAACCGCGGGAGGGAATCGATTTCTTCCCCTTGACCGTCGACTACCGTGAATACACCTATGCCGGCGGCCGCATTCCCGGCGGGTTCATTAAACGCGAAGGACGTCCCAGCGAGCGCGAGATTCTCACCAGCCGCCAGATCGACCGGCCCATCCGTCCGCTTTTTCCTGACGGTTTCCGCTGTGAGACTCAGGTCATTGCCTTCGTTCTTTCCGCAGATACCGAGAACGATCCCGACGTGGTGGCCATCAATGCTGCCTCTTGTGCGCTGACTCTCTCTGACGTTCCGTTCCAAGGTCCGGTAGGCGCGGTGCGTGTCGGCCTGGTTGACGGCCAGTTCATCATCAACCCGACCTACTCGGAAATGCGCGATAGCCTGCTCAACATCATGGTGGTCGGCAGCAAGGACGGCATCGTGATGATCGAGTCCGGCGCCAAGCAAGTGAAAGAAGAAACTGTGGTGGACGCGATTGAGTTCGCCCACGCTGAAATCAAGAAGATTTGTGCGGCCATTGAGGACCTGCGCAGCCGCGCCGGCAAGCCCAAGAGGGAAGTCGTGCCTCCTACATTCGACGAGGCCTACTATAACGACCTCAGAAAGAAGGCTGGCGACCGGCTTACCGACGCATTGGATACAGAGAAGCATCCCAAGTCCGAAAGCCACAACCTGGTTAAAGCCTTAAAGAACGAATTGCTAGAGGCCTTGCCGGAAGAAGACGAAGAGGGGCGCGAACAACTGGAGCACTATTACGAAATCCTGCGCGAGCGCATCTTTCGCCAGCAGGTCATTGACCAGCACCGCCGTCCGGACAGGCGCGAATTCGACCAGATCCGGCCAATCTGGATTGAAGTGGGCATGCTGCCGCGCACCCACGGTTCGGCCATCTTCACCCGCGGCGAAACCCAGGCGCTGGTCACTACCACCCTGGGCACCAGCGACGACATGCAGCGGCTGGAAGTTTTTGAAGGGGAGGCGAAGAAGCGCTTCATGCTGCACTACAACTTCCCGCCGTTTTCGGTCGGTGAAGTAGCCTTCCTGCGCGGCGCAGGCCGCCGGGAAATCGGACACGGGGCGCTAGCCGAGCGAGCCCTCTCTGCGGTCCTGCCCACGGAAGATAAGTGGCCCTATGCCATGCGTGTGGTTTCTGACATTCTGGAGTCGAACGGATCCTCGTCGATGGCTACGGTCTGCGGCGCATCTTTGTCGCTGATGGATGCCGGAGTACCCATCGCTGCGCCGGTTGCGGGCGTCGCAATGGGACTGGTGAAGGAAGGCGACAAATACGCCGTCCTGACCGATATCGCAGGCGCTGAAGACCATTACGGCGACATGGATTTTAAAGTTGCCGGAACGAAAGAGGGCATCACTGCGCTGCAAATGGATATCAAGGTGATGGGAATTACTCCGCAGATCATGCGCGAAGCGCTTGCCCAGGCCCAGCGCGGGCGCCTGTTCATTCTCGACAGGATGGAGGAAGCCATCTCCACTCCGCGCGAGAAGGTGTCGGCGTATGCTCCGCGCATTTACACCCTGCAGATTCCTGTCGATAAAATCCGCGACGTGATTGGGCCCGGCGGCAAGATGATCCGCAGCATCATCGAGCAGACGGGAGTGAAGATCGACGTCGAGGACTCCGGCAAGGTCAACGTAGCGTCCAATGACGAAGCCTCGGCAGCCAAGGCGCTGCAAATAATCGGCGACCTGACGGCTACCGCCGAAGTAGGGAAGACCTACCTTGGGAAGGTATCGCGGTTAGCGGATTTTGGAGCCTTTGTCGAAATCCTGCCGGGAACCGATGGGTTGCTGCACATCAGCGAAGTCGCCGAGCATCGCATTAAAGACATTCGCGACGAACTGAAAGAAGGTGACCAGGTCCTGGTGAAGGTACTGGCGGTGGAAGGCAATCGGATTCGCCTATCGCGCAAAGCGATCCTGAAGGAGCAGCGTGCCAAGATGGGCGGCGGAGAAGCGCCCCCGGAAGGTGGTGCTCCGGCTATGACCATCGAGGGCGGGGGAGAGTTTCCCGAGGAACCTGAAAGCGGCGAGCCTAACTTCAATCGCGACGACCCTCGCCGCGCCGGTAGCGGAGGCGCACGTCATGATCGCGGTGGCCGAGGTGGTGGTGGTGGTGGTGGTCGTGGTGGCCGAGGCGGGCGGGGACATAACGGGCGCGGTGGCCGCGGTGGTGGCGGCCACGGTAGACACTAACTAGCCGAGCTACGCCCGGCCGAACGGGTCAGAGACCCTTCCCCACTTCACGCCCTTACGAGCGGCGCTGCCACTTTCTTAGGCAGCATCTCGCCAATGCGTCGGATCTGCGCTCCCACGCCGCGCAGTTTCTCTTCGATATGTTCATACCCGCGGTCAATGTGGTAAACGCGATCAATGATGGTCTCGCCGTCGGCAACCAACGCGGCTAAGACGAGCGAAGCCGAAGCCCGCAAATCCGAGGCCAGCACTGCGGCTGCGCTCAAAGGCGTCTTCCCGCGTACAATCGCCCGGCTACCTTCCATCTTGATGTTGGCTCCCATGCGCACCAGTTCCAGCGCGTGCATAAAACGATTTTCGAAGATGTTTTCCGTGATGATTGACGTTCCCTCCGCCTGCGTGGCCAACGCCATGTATTGCGCCTGCATGTCAGTGGGGAAGCCGGGATATTCTTCCGTGACCACGTCGGAAGCCTTCAGATCACCGCTGCCGAGCACGCGGACGGAATCGCCGTTGTGCGCAGTCTTCACTCCGACTTCTGTAAGTTTCAGAAGCAGAGCTTCAAGGTGATGCGGCTCGCAGCCTGTGACATTGAGATCGCCCCCCGTAAGAGCGGCAGCGATGATGAAGGTTCCAGCCTCAATGCGATCAGGAATGATGCGATGGCGAGCACCGTTCAGCTTGCTGACGCCCTTGACGTGAATGGTGGGAGTTCCCGCACCCTCAATGTTTGCGCCCATCTTGTTGAGCAGGTCGGCGAGATCGGCGACTTCCGGCTCGCAGGCGCAATTCTGCATGATGGTTTCGCCTTCGGCGAGGGTGGCCGCCATGAGAACGTCTTCCGTGCCGGTGACGGTGATCTTGTCGAAAACAACTTCAGCGCCTCGCAGGCGCTTGGCGCTTGCTTCCACATAGCCGTGCTCCTGGGTAATACGAGCGCCTAGGCGTTCCAACCCCTTGATGTGCAGGTCGATGGGCCGGGCGCCAATCGCGCAGCCGCCGGGAAGGGAAACGCGAGCACGTCCGCAGCGAGTTACCAGCGGACCCAAGACGAGGGTGGATGCCCGCATCGTTTTCACCAGTTCGTAGGAGGCCTCGGGCGTAGCCAGATTGCGGCAGGAAATTGTGGTACGGTGTTGCGCCCGTCCATAGCCCAGCTCCACTTCCGCACCCATGCTGGAGAGCAGCTTGCGGGTGGTTTCGATATCGCGCACCTGCGGAACGTTCTCGAGGATGACGGCTTCTTCGGTGAGCAGGGCGGCAGCCATCGCGGGCAGGGCCGCGTTCTTAGCTCCGCTGACACGAACCGTGCCTAGCAGGGGATTACCGCCCCGAATAACAAACTTATCCATGCTGAAATAGTTCCTTGAGGAAGCCTGACGATGCTTTCAATCCGGCTTTGCTTTCTATTGTAGCCAGTTGTCCTGTGGATCGCAGGAAAAGGGGGTACAGGGAAAACACACTTTAGTGTAAGCCCCGCTTGGCGCCTGTGATGGCCTCTCGGACATTGCCGCGAGTGAGTTTCAGCGCGCGGGCGGCCCCATCGCGGCTGACTCCTGCCTTTAACATCACCAGGGCGATGGCCACACTGCCCCCCGCATGTAGTGCCTTCCGCGCTGTCTCCCGCGTGACTCCGGCCACCTGTTCCACGATGCTGATTCCGCGCTCCCTTGACTTTTCGTTCTTCAGACGCAGATTCACCATCAGGTTGCCGTAGACATAGCCAAGGCGAGTCATGGCCCCGGTCGAAAGCATGTTCAGCACTAGTTTCTGCGCCGTACCCGCTTTCAGGCGGGAGGAGCCGGCGAGTACCTCTGGGCCGACCTCGGTCACAATCGCCAGGTGCGCAGCCTTTTCCAGTGGGGAATTACGGTTACAGGTCACAGCAATCGTCTTGGCGCCTTTGCGGCGAGCCTCTTGGACGGCCGCCACAGTGAACGGAGTGCGTCCACTGGCGGCGATTCCGACCACCACGTCGTTCGTGCCAGGTTTGCGCTTGTCGATCTCGTGACGACCCAGGGCCCGCGAGTCCTCGCTGACCTCAGTGGCTGCCGCCAGCGCCTTGGGACCGCCCGCGATGACGAATTGAACCGTTCTCGGGTCGGTATCGAACGTAGGAGGGGACTCGGCGGCATCTAAGGCGGCAATCCGTCCACTGGTCCCCGCGCCGACATAGATCAGCCGTCCGCCGCTGTGCAGGGCGTCTTCGATCCAGTCGATCGCGCGCGCAATCTGCGGCAAAGCCCGCTTCACGGCCGCTGCGACCTTCGCATCCTCGGCGTTCATGATGCGGGCAATCTCAAGAGACGACTTATGGTCTAGCTCGGCGGAGACAGGATTGGGTTGCTCTGTTCTTAATTTTCGCAGAGTGGACTTACTTTTCATGCTGCAGTGCTTCCGCCATTGCATCATGAAATCTTGGCCGCACCCGCTTAATAGCCTGGTTCTTGCAATCAGGCCAGGTGCGGTTGGTCAACAGAGTCACTGAAAGCTGCCGCTCCGGATCAATCCACAGTGAGGTTCCTGTGTAGCCAAGATGACCGAACGAGCGTGGCGAGAAATATTTCCCCGACTGCGATGGTTGCGAAGGAGTATCCCAGCCGAGCCCCCGAGAGGTTCCTTCGGGAATGGATTCACGGCGAGTGAACAGGGCCAGCGTCTCCCGGCGAATCAGGGGCGGTCCGCCCGACAGCATAGCGTGAGCGAAATTCGCGACATCGCGCGCCGGTCCGAACAACCCGGCATGTCCGGCGACTCCTCCTAGAACACTGGCGTTCTCGTCCTGCACTTCGCCCTGGATAATCCGCTGCCGAAAGCGTCGGTCATCGGCGGTGGGAGGAATGGAAGCTCGGCATCGCGCAGGAGGGTTGAAGAGCGTGTCGGGCATGCCAAGCATGGGCAAATGCCGGAAACAGAACTCATCCAGACGTTCGTCCGCAAGCCGCGCCAGCGCCACTCCGAGAACTATGAAGCCGACATCGCTGTACACCGCGACAGTTCCGGGATCAGCCGCAAGCGGAACGGCGAACGCCGCTGCAAGGAGTTCCTCCGGAGTGTGCGCCCGTAAAAACAGTTTTTCGTAGGCCGGCAGTCCCGAGGAGTGGGCCAGCAACATGCGAATGGTTATTTCCCGGCGCCGCGGATCGCCTCCGCCGAACTCGGGCACAGCTGCGACAACCGGCATATCCAGATCGAGAAGGCCGCCCTCGTATAGGACCATCGCCATGCTGGTGGTGGCAATCACTTTGGAAATCGATGCCAGGTCAAACATGGTGTCAGGGGTCACCATCGGAGAATCGGGCTCGTACGTGAAGCGCCCGAATGCCTTCAGGGCCACGAGCTTGCCCCTGTACGTGAGTGCAACAGACGCTCCGGGAAACGCGCGCACGGCTATGGCGTCGCTCACCATGCCAAACGCTCGCTGGAAAAGGGCGTCCTGCTGCTCAAAGGCCGGAGCAGCGAAATGCGCGAATGTTTTTGGGATATTGGTCAGAACGCGAAAGACCTCGGATAAAGAATACAAGCAACCTTAGCAGAGTCCGGACTCGACGGTAAAGATCGGCCTGTGCACTAGAATTTCATCGTGACCCCACTTGTCAAGAGGCCCGTCGGTATCCTGATCACATTGCTGGTGATGATCGTCCTTCTGGTCGCTGAACCGGTGCTGGCGTGGTTCATCGTTCCGGCCCTGCTGGTCGGGGTTATCGTAGCTGTAGTTTTTCGATTGTCAGAATCCTCACCGGCGCCGCAATGCGATGAAGAAATGCCCCAAATACAGATAGCCAAGATTCCGGCTAAAGGAGCCATGGGCCTGGTATTCACGATTGGGACAATGGCGATTTTCTTTGCAGCGGTACCAGAGGTCCGTTGGTTCCTTGTGCTCGCTCTGCCTGCAGGAGTGCTGATCGGGGCTGGCCTGCACCTATGGCACAAACGGCACCTTAGCACTTCAGTTTCTTGAGAAATCCTGCCCGGCTTGTGTAAAGTCAGAGCATCATCCACTTACCTGATACGAACGTGAATTCTCTGCTAGACCGTCTTTGCACCTGTGTGGTTGCGGCTTTCCTGGTTTTGACGCTGCTCGTCATGCCTGCTTCAGCCGCAAAAACGTCCAAGGCAGGCCCCTACGGTCGTCTCGACGTCATTGACACGGTCATCAAACAGGCCATCGATAGCGGTCAGATTCCGGGCGCTGTTGTGCTTGTCGGTCACCACGGCCGGGTTGTCTATCGTAAGGCATTCGGTTACCGCGCGCTCGAGCCACGCCGCGAGCGCATGACCCTGGATACGATTTTCGATCTTGCTTCTCTTACCAAGGTCGTTGGCACGACCACGGCGGTGATGCAGCTAGTTGAGCAAGGCGAGGTGCGTCCCAACGACCCAGTTGCGAAATACCTGCCAGAATTCGCGCAGAACGGCAAAGAAGATATCACGGTGCGGGAACTACTCACCCATTATTCCGGCCTGGAGCCCGACCTTGATTTGAAAACTCCCTGGCAAGGAAAGGCCACCGCCTATGCGATGGCCTTTGCCGAAAAACCCGTGAATCCGCCAGGCTCGCAATTTGTGTATAGCGATATCAATTTCATCACCCTGGGCGCGTTAATCGAGCAAGTCTCGAAAATGACTCTCGACAACTATGTCCAAAACCGAGTCTTCGCACCGCTGAAGATGACGCACACGCGCTATCTGCCGCCTCCCTCATGGCGTTCGAAGATTGCGCCTACCCAATATGACGACGATGGCGTGATGCTGCGCGGAGTAGTCCACGACCCAAGCGCCCGCCGCATGGGCGGAGTCGCCGGCCATGCTGGCCTTTTTTCGACCGCCGATGATCTGGCCAAATTCGCCCAGGCATTGCTAAGCGGAAGCAAGGTGCTTTCTCTCCTCGCCATCGAGAAGATGTCGACTCCCCAGCAGCCGCCCAATGCAACTTCTCTGCGAGGCTTTGGCTGGGACATCGATTCACCTTTCTCCACCAATCGCGGCGATCTCTTACCCGTGGGCTCTTTCGGTCACACGGGGTTTACCGGGACGTCTTTGTGGATCGACCCAGTCACGAAGACCTACATCATCCTGCTGACCAACTCGGTCCACCCGCGCGGGCGGGGAACGGCGGTGTCGCTGCGAACCAAGCTAGCCACCGCGATTGCTGCCGCCTTGCCGCTTACCGCGACCGAGAAGGAAAAGCTGCGCTGGGAGAGCATCACCGGCTACAACGAAGCCATGGCAGGCGGACGTCGTCTCGCTGCCCGCAACGGCTCGGTCAAGACCGGTATTGATGTCCTGGAGGAGCACAATTTCGATCTTCTGCACGCGCCGGCCGGAAAGAAGAAAATCGGCATTGTGACCAATCAAACCGGTGTGGATTCACAAGGGCGCCGCACGATTGATGTCCTTGCCCAAGCGCCGGGAGTGTCGCTCGAAGCGATCTTCAGCCCTGAACACGGTGTCACTGGGGCCCTGGACACAACCGACATCGGCAATTCCAAAGACGCGCTCACGGGCGCGCCTGTCTACAGCGTCTACGGTGCCACCGATGCGGCCCGGAGGCCTTCGGTCGACATCTTGAAGACGCTCGATGCCGTGGTGATTGATGTTCAGGATGCGGGAGCGCGTTTTTATACCTACGAAACCACGGTCGGGTATTTTCTGGAAGCGGCGGCCAGTGCGGGGATCGAGATCATCGTGCTGGATCGTCCCAATCCAGTGACAGGTTCGTTCGTGCAGGGTCCGGTATCAGACGCCGGACGCGTGAATTTCGTTAATTACTATCCTGTCCCGGTGCGCCATGGCATGACGATCGGCGAGCTGGCTACGTTCTTTAATGCCGAGCGCGATCTCCACGCCAAGCTCCAAGTTCAAGCCATGGAGGGCTGGCTGCGAGGTGACTGGTACGACTCTACCGGCCTTGCCTGGATCAATCCATCTCCCAACCTGCGCAGTGTGACCGAAGCAGCGCTGTATCCCGGTGTGGCTCTGATCGAAGGCACCAACGTTTCCGTTGGGAGGGGAACCGATACTCCTTTCGAAGTGCTCGGCGCTCCCTGGATCAAGGGCAGGGAACTGGCGGCCTACCTGAATGCGCGAGAGATTGCCGGAGTGCGTTTTGTCTCTGTGAGCTTCACGCCATCCTCAAGCACCTTCGCCGGCGAGAAGTGCGAAGGGGTGAACATTATCCTTCTCAACCGCAATGTCCTGGACGCGCCGGAACTGGGCGTGGAACTGGCGGCCGCGCTGCACAAGCTCTATCCGCAACAATGGCAGATGGCCAGGATGATCGAGATCCTGGCGAACCAGTCAGCCTTTGATTCGATTGCGCAAGACCAGGATCCGCGCCGGATCGCGCAGGACTGGCAGGAGCGGCTCCAGCAATTTATGACGGTTCGTGAGAAATATTTGATCTATAAGTAGACTTGTCAGTTCTCGGCTAAACTGCTCAGAAACTAGGAACTGAGAACTTCTCCGACGCCTTTCGCGCCGCGGAATCTGTCAATAATCCTTGTCAGGCGGCTTCAGCCGCGAGGAATCCACTTTCGCGCGCGATCGTTTTTCCGGGAACGCGGGCCCTGACAAGCAGATTCCTCGGCGCTAACTAAGCGCCTCGGAATGACAAGACCTTCCCTTTGACCGCTACCCAGCCCGCGCCGAATGCCACCGCTTTCGATAAAATAGCGCCTCCGACTCCGGAGCCGATTTGATGACCACCAATTCATCCAACCCGCTCTACCGCTGCGCCGGCCCCAACTGTGGAATAGTCAAGAAAGCAACCGACCGATGGTGGCTGATGTGGACGTCCATCGAGCAGTTCAAAGCTCCTGTCCTTTATCTCGCGCCCTGGAACGAAGAACTCGCGCAGGCAGAAGGCACCCTGCACGTCTGTGGAGAACGTTGCGCGCAGAAGCTGCAGTCTCAGTTCATGGGAAATGTACGAGATAACCGGGTGAAGCGAGTAGGGCGCTAGAGCTAGAGAATGAACGGAATTGTGAGCCCGAGAGCTTCATTGCGTCAAGCCTGAAGGACCGGCAGTTATTGCACTACCTTCAAGTACTGACTCTGTACGAAACCCATAATTTTGCCGTATTTGGGCTGAGCCGTGTCTTGGTGCAATACGGCATACCACACTGCGTCACCCGACAAGATCCTGACGTTATCAGCCCATTTTGGCGTCACGAGCCAATCCATGTACTGGGCAATTTCTTCAGGTCCTACGGTGGCTGCTGTAAGGCGGCACAAACCTCCCACGCCTAGTTCACTGTCCGTAACTATGCGGTGATCGTCAGTAAACAGATAGGTGATCGCCTTCGTCTGTTTATCCCAGGCGATCGTAAACAGCTTGTCGTCGATCATAACCGAAGTACAGGGATCATGGCGGTTGACTTCTGTGGGGCACTGCTCAGAACGAGTTCTTGCCTTCCACACGTACGATGGAACCTGCGAGCCAAGCTTAGGCACGTATCGCTCTTGGGCTTCCGTTTGGGGTGCGCACAGGACCAATACGAAGAGGCAAAGGAACAGGCAGGCTTCGGTTGGACGCTTCATGGCATACATTCTTCCATCTGCGAATTCTACGCCGAGTGTCAGTACTACTCGCCGTGACTTTCGTCCCGACACGAAAAATTGTCGAAATGTCGCCTCCTCACCAACGATCAGGGGACAGATCTTGTGAGACTGGAAGCCCGGATCATCAACGGATCCTCCGGCATGAAACCAATTTGAGCTCACGCCGCATCCTACTCACTTTCGCGATCTATACTGTACTGTCGTCGTAGCTTTGCTGCATTCGTCGGAGGGTTCTATGCGCTCTCTGCTCACGTTCTTATTGTTATCCGGTTTGGCATTCTCGCAAGCCAAGCCAGTTTCGTCAGAACCTGCCCGCCCCGGTGAATCCAAAGACAGCACCGAGAACACGCTGACTATCCCCGCCGGCAGCAGGATTCCAGTTGCGCTGAAGCACGCCATCTCTACCAAAAGCGCCCGCGAAGGTGATGCGGTCTATGCGGCCACTACGTTCCCATTCGTTCTAAACGAGAAAGTGCTAGTCCCGGCGGGGACCTATGTACAGGGTCGTATCAGTCACGTGCAGAAGGCCGGGCGGGTCAAGGGCAGGGCGGAAGTCCTCATCCATTTCACCACCCTGATCTATCCCAGCGGGTACACCGTCATGCTCCCGGGCGCAGTCGAGAACGTTCCCGGGGCAGAGAAGACTTCGATCAAAGATAAAGAAGGCACGATTCGCCAGGACAGCGATGCTGGCAGGAAGGTCGGCACGGTAGCCAGCACGGGTGCGACTGGCGCCGTCGTTGGAGGGCTGAGCCACGGCGGCAAGGGCGCGCTGATTGGCGCGGGCGTCGGAGGAGCCGCCGGTACCGCTATTGCGTTGTTGACGCGCAACACCGACGTTCGCCTGGATGCGGGTACCACGTTGGAGATGGTCATCCAGCGGCCGATTCCGCTGGATGCAGCCCGGGTGAGATAACTTGAATTTCCGATTGTCGATTTTCGATTGATGATTGGAAAACCCCGACCAAACGCTTGTCAATCAAAAATCGACAATCAGAGAAAATGCATATGACAGTGTGGCGCGTGCGCCCTCGGCCACTTGGCTCACGACATTCAGGCGCGGACAAGAGTGTCCGCGCCACACACAAGCCGTGAGCACCTGGGAAATCACTTCAGCGTGAACATCGCATTTACGTGTGCCGTCACTTGGACGTTCTGCGGACTGAACTCCGCCGTCGGTGCGGGCGCCTCCGCCTGAGCCCGCATGGCATTCATTGGCTGCGCGGCCAGCGGAGTCATCATGCGAATCTGTTCAAAGGTATCCACCGACGCGTAAGAGAGCTCTCCTAATACCCGCCCACCCGCTCCCGCCACCGCACCGGCATTCTCCCGGGCGTGACGATAAGCATCCTCCACCGCCTTAACCTTCGCAGCATCTATATCTTCCAGTGAATAGCTTATGGACTGGTTCTCGGTGACATCGGTATCGGCTAGCTGCTGAACAATGGGCGCAATTTTCGAGAAATCTTTCAGCTTCAGTGAGACCGCAGAATTCACCCGGTAGGCGACCAACTTTCGTTTAGCAGTTCTCCAGTCGTAGACCGGCTGCAAGGAGAAGAACCCGATCTCTGCCGTCTTGGGATCGATGCCATTGGAACGCAGAATCTGTCGAATCTGTTCCGCATTCTTCGACGCCCGATCGTAAGCCGCCCTGGCGGAATCTTCCTGGGCGGAGATGTTGAACTGTAGGCGCGCCGTGTCGGGCGGCGCCTCGAACTTGCCGTCCGCGCCCACAAACACAGTGTTGGGCTGCGCCGCGATCGTGGGACGCTCCTGCGAATAACCTGCCATCGCGGCGAACAGTATGGTCAAGATTGCAACGCCGTTCTTCATGGAATCTCCGTTCCAGTAAGACGTTATACGCTTGTTTCCATCCACTAAAAAGAACGCGCGAGAACACGGGACTTGCGCGGGTTGCAGATCAGACGAAAAATCTGGAATTTCTTGCGCCCCGCTGGGGCTTGACGGTTTTTTGGTTTGTTATCCCACGGCTTACGCCATGGGCTTTATTCTTGCGCCGCTTCGCGGCTCCATTTGAAGGCTCAATCCTTCGACGGACTAGAAAAGAATCCTCCTCAAAAGACAAAGGCACGGGACCCAACCCGTGCCTTCATCTTCGTCGTGAGGCCGGACCATGCGACGAGGGATCCGGCCTGCGCAAAAATTCGTCCCCGGCAGGTCAAAGACCCGCCGCCACCGTCGGGCCTCGATACGATCTAGCGAGGGACCTGCAGAGGATGATCGAGACGCACTTCCAGAACCGTATTCTTTTCGAGGCGCAGATTGCGCTGCGTCAGGACGCCTGTCAGCGCTCCCAGGCCAGCGCCCGCACCGGCACCGATGCCGGCGCCCTTGCCGCCTCCGGCTGCCGCTCCGGCGACGGCGCCCAGTCCTGCGCCAACGGCTGCGGTTTCGATCATGCGGCGCTTGTCCGCGCCTTTGCGTTCAATTTCCCCTTCAGCATTTGGCTGTTTGGCTGCGTGCTCACCCGGAACGCCGGTTACCGTGGCCACCAGTGGCATCTTGCCATGCCCGGTATCGATCTGATCGAAACTCAGGAGCATGCGCGCGTGCAGTCCTTGCTCCACAGACGAAACATGTCCCCAGATTTTCTTGCCACGGGGAATGGTCGTGCCATTGGGAGCGACCAGATCCTCGGCCAGCTTGGCGCTGAAATGCTGGCCCTGCTTGGCGTTACTCGTATCCAGCTTGTCATTGAGGCGGATCAGGAAAGTCTGCCCTTCGGGAATTGCATTGGGTGCCGGAGGAGGCGCAGTGCCTCGACCCTCAGCCGCCAGGGGCAAGCCCGCCAGCAGCATTACGGCGACACATAAGCACGCGCGAGAACCAAGCCTCGTCATACCAAGTCCTCAATCGGAAGGAATCACTTGCCCTAGGTTGGATGTGCGCGAAGAGGAAATTGGCTGCCTACGAATTACCTATCCATATCAGGTAGATAGATGACTAGCTCTTCGCCACCGCCGAGAAGGTGAAGCGATGGCTCTGGGAGTCAATCTCTTTCTTGAGGTCCTCGAAGATGCTGTCGGGCATGCCACGGTAGAAGTCCACAACCTCGGGGTCGAACTGGCTGCCGGTGCAGCGATAGATTTCCTGGCGGGCGGCGGGAAAGGTCTGTGCGGCACGATACGGACGATCCGAGGTAATAGCATCCAGCGTGTCTGCGATCGAGAAAATCCGCGCTCCTAACGGTATTTCTCTGCCCTTAAGCCCGCGCGGATAGCCGCTTCCATTGTAATGTTCCTGGTGGGAGTAGACGATCTCGCAGGCTTCACCGAGAAAAGAAACTCTCTTGAGCAGCTGGTACCCACGATAACAATGCTCGCGCATGATCGCGATTTCTTCCTCGTTGAGTTTGCCGGGCTTACGCAGAATGGCATCGGGAATAGCCATTTTCCCGAGGTCATGGAGAAACGCGCCGCGGGCGATCACGCGAATCTGATCGGCCGGCAATCCCATGGCCCTTGCGATAGCGATGGTAAAAGCCGTGACTCGTTTCGAGTGACCTTCGGTCTCGGCGTCTTTCATGTCGAGCGCATCGCCTAAGACTTCGAGGGTTGTGTCGTACGAGCGCTCCAGATTGCCCATCGCCTTCCGTAATTGATCGGTACGGTTGGCCACCAGTGCCTCCAGGTTGGTCTGGTAAGCACGGTTTTCCATCCTGAGTCGCCGATTCTCCAGCGCCCGGCGCACGGTCGCTAATAGCTGTTCGCGCTCGAAGGGCTTCAGTAGATAGTCATACGCGCCATCTCGAATAGCTTGCAGGGCAACGGAAATATCGTGCACAGCGGTGACCATGACCACCGGCAGGTCCGGATACCTCTCCTTGATGCGCTCCAGAAGGGTGCTGCCGTCCATTTCGGGCATCATCAAGTCCGACAGCATGAGCTCGAATTCCTCGCCGGAATTCAGCAGCGCCAGGGCCTCCAATCCGGAGGCCGCCTGTCGGCATTCATAGCGGGCAGAACGGAGCATGGAGGCAACTATTTCGCGGATAGCCTCTTCGTCATCAACTACCAGGATTCGGTCGGCTGGCATGGAGTAGCCTCAGTTTACCCCAGTTTTGCCCGTTTTCGTCCTTTATTGCGGGGTAACCACCGTAACCATCGGCCTGCCGAAAAGTCACCGTTAGGCGGGGCAAGCGTGTTATTTAGGAATTCGGTACCTTCGTGTCGACAGCGAACATGAACCCTTTGCTCAGCCTTTGGAGCCTTGCCGGAGCGGCTATCCTCAAGCTGAACCCGCTGGAATCGGCGGCCCTGATCATGCTGGCCGCCAGCCTGGTCGTCTTCCGCACGTTCAGCGAGCGCTATCTGCTGATCTGGATCCTTGGCTGGATGGTTTATCTGATTTCTCGCATGCCCTTGGCCTCCTGGGACCCGCAATATGGGCCGGCGATCGCGGAAGGCACTTTTGTACTTGCCGTTTGCGTATTTGCAGGGGCCGTCTTCTGTTACACCCGAGCTAAGAACCTATTCGTGCCCTTGCTGTTTATGTCGGTTGCGCTCGTCGGGTACGCCGTGGCTCGACCCCTGTTGTGGCCGGATTCTGTGCCCTTGCGCATGGCTTTGGAAGTGGCCTATCGGCTCGTAGCCGTCACCGCCGCAATTGAGTTGATTAAAGTTCGCTGGGGACGCTGGGAAATTGGCCCCTGGCTGATGAGCCTGAGCCTGCTGGCCTTGAACCTCGATTGGCCCGCGCTGATACATCTGCCCATGGCCGTGAGCGTGATTTCCGACCTGCTGCTGGGTTTGAGCATGCTCCTGGTGGTGTTCGATGATTCCCGCGCGCGGACCCGGCGCTTAGGTGTGGTCAATGCCCTGACCACCAGCATCGCCCGTGCCACCCAATCCGGCCCCATGCTGCTGACCGCGCTGGAAGAGCTCAAGAAGCTCATGAAGGCCCGTGCCGCCTGGTTCCGGCTGCAGCAGGAGGACGACCGGCTAGTCGTTGTTCAGCAGATCGGTCTTTCGCCAGATTTCATGATGGCCCGTGGCTCAATTGCGACTGATGACAGATTGCGCGCAATCATTCAGGACGGGAAAGCCGCTGTTATCAAAACAAAGAGCGCCGATCCTGACCTTCAAGCCTCTCTGCAAAACGAGAAATTTCATCACGTCGTGATGCTGCCGGTGCGCGGCAAGAAATCGGTCATCGGAGTCCTCGCCCTGGGCAGTCGTCATTGGCGCTCCTACACTCCGGAAGACCTGGAATTCCTGCAAACCAGCGCCAACCAGCTGGGCATCGCCGTCGAGAACGTCCGCCTCATGGAGCAGGTGCTGCGTTCGCAGCGGCAGTGGATCAACACCTTTGATTCCATCCAAGACCTCATCCTGGTGCACGACGCCGACTTCAAGATCATGAAGGTGAACCAGGCGCTGGTCGGACGGCTCAACCTGGCGCCGGCTGCGGTGGTGGGCAGTCCATGCGAGACCGTTCTGTCGAAGACCTACGAGCAGTGGAAAGGCTGTCCGTACTGCTCGCGCGGGGAGGTTGATTTCGTCGAGGGGGCCGATCCCTGCTTCGGTGGCTATTCGCTGGTTTCGACATCTTCCTATACCGACCACAACAGCAAGCAGAAGGGCACGATCCACGTTATCCGCGACACAACGGAGCGCCGCGCCGCGGAAGAGAAATATCGTCTGCTCTTCGAGCAGGTTCAGGAAGGCGTTTTCGTCGCCACCCCCAACGGCCACCTGGTGGACTGCAATGACGCTTTCGCCCACATGCTCGGCTACAGCCGCCGCGACGAGTTAATGTCTCTCAATCTGGAGACAGAGCTTTACGCCTCTCCGGAGCAGCGCGAACTGTTCCGCCGCGAGGTGGAAAAGCACAATTACGTGCGGAATTTCGAAGTCACCATGCGGCGGAAGGATGGCAGCTTGCTGAATGCGATGGAGAGCAGTTTTGCCAGCCGAAATGCCGCCGGCAAGATCGACCGCTACCAGGGCTTCTTGCTCGACATGACCGAGAAGAAGCGTACTGACGAGGAAATTCGCCGGCGCAACCGCGAGCTGAATGCCCTCAACGCGATGGCGGTGATTGCCACCCAGTCTTTCGACTTGGATGAAATCCTGAATCTGACCCTTCGCCAGGTAGTCACGCTTTTTGGCGCGGAGACCGGTTCGGTTTACCTCTCCGACGTGGATAACACGACCTTGCGCCGCCGGGCAGGGTGGGGCCAGCGCACGGGCGATCGTCAAAAGTTTTCTGAAGTTTCGCTGCCCGGAGGTTTTGGTGAGCTGGTGATGCGCTCGCGCACCGAAGTCATCACCCACGAATTCTTGCCGCACCTGCCGCCGCTGGTGGCGGAATTCGTCCAGGCTGACGGTCTGCATTCCTGGATCTGGGTCCTGCTGTGGAGCAAAGATTTCCCTATCGGCGTACTCGGTATTAGTTGCCGTGAAGCCCGCACATTCTCCAGTAATGATGAGAACCTGCTGGTTGCCATCGGCCGCCAATTGGCCACGACCATCGAGAAAGTGCGCCTGTATGAGGAAACCTGCCGCGCTTACGACGATCTGCGTAAGACTCAGGAACAACTGCTGCAAAGCGAGAAGATGTCAGCGGTGGGACAATTGATTTCCGGAGTCGCGCACGAACTAAATAATCCTCTTACGGCAATCCTCGGCTATGCCCAGTTGCTGGAGAGTGAGGGCCTTCAGGAGCGCGCCCAGGACTATGTCCGCAAGGTCTTCAAGCAGGCGCAGCGCACCCATCGTGTGGTGCAAAACCTGCTGTCGTTTGCCCGCCAGCGTAAGTCGGAAAAGCAGGCCGTCGATCTGCGAAGAGTATTGGAAGAAACGCTTACGTTGCGCGAATACGACCTCAAGATCAGCAACATCGCAATCGAGCGCGAGATCGATCCTAACACTCCCCACGCCGATGCGGACCCGCACCAGTTGGAACAGGTTTTCCTGAACATCATCAACAACGCCCTCGACGCCATGTTGGAAAATAGCCAGGGCGGAACGCTGAAAGTGAAAGTCCATCGGAAAGACAAATTTGTATGCATCGAGTTCCACGATAGTGGGCCGGGGATCCAGGACCCAAAGCGCATTTTCGATCCCTTCTACACCACCAAGAGCGTCGGGAAGGGAACTGGCCTCGGTCTGAGCATCTGCTATGGCATCGTGAAGGAGCACGGGGGCGACATCCTAGCCCGTAACCGTGCAGAAGGCGGCGCGGTCCTCGAAGTGCGAATCCCCGTTGCGAGCCAGGGGGCAGCCGCCGAGAAGGAAGTTGTCGTCCCCAAGCGAGAGGTAGTGATCGAAGGCTATCTCCTGCTGGCGGAGGAAGAAGAAGCGGTGCTGGACTTCGAACGCGATGTCCTGGTTGGCGCTGGCGCTCGAGTCGCCACAGTAACGAACAGCGAGGCCATGAAAGAGCGTCTGCTGGCCGACAAATTCGATGCGCTGATCACCAGCGGCACGCAGGCAAGCTGGAGCGCGCGAGAGATGTATGAATGGCTGAAGGAAAAATGTCCCGGCATGGAAAACCGGGTGCTATTCACCTTCTCGACCGCTATGGACCTGGATATGCGCGGCTTCTTACAATCGAATGACCTCCCGTTCCTAGTGAAACCCTTTGAAGTTGCTGATTTCATAACCGCCGCACGCAGCCTGTTGCAGAAGACCCAGGCCGCCGCAGCCGCTGGTACCTAAGCACGACACCCTGGAGATGTCGTCATCCTGAGCCGGGCACGCAGCGCTCAATCCCCGAGCTTCACAATTCATCCCGCACACTCCGTGCCAGTTCACGCAACGCAGTTTCGTTTCGCCGATACCACATCCACTGTCCCTCCTTTCTGGCCTCCACCAAGCCCGCCTTCTTCAAAATGGCCATGTGATGAGAGATCGTCGGCTGCGAGAGGCGCACCCGCTGCTCGATGTCGCAGGCGCAGAGCCCCACTTCCTTGCCAATAGAACACATGCCCTTCTCCTTGAGAGCCTGCAGAATGCGACGACGGGTCGGATCAGCGATAGCGTGCAGCATGCGGTCGATTTTCCCTTCCATGTTGTCCATCAGGAACGAAGAAATAACGGATTCATCGACGCATGTCAATGTTGGGTTGAAGGTCTATTTGCATTTGGGTGGCGCAGCGCTTTTGTGCGTGAGAACTGTCGCCCTGCGGGGCTTGACCCGTTCTTGTCAGTTAACCCAGCGCTGACGCGCTGGGCTAACGTATTCCGCCCGCTTTGCGGGCTGAATTCTCGTCATCTGCACTACTCCTTCTCACCAAGCGAGTTCTCGCGCTAACGCTTCGGCGCTGCATTATTAGCTCTTCTCATGTATTGTCATTCTCAGCGGCGGGAGCCGCGAGGGATCAGCATCCCCATGCTTTTCGAAGGCAACGAGCGCCGCGAACGGGAAAAGTTAAAGAAGTCGCAAGGCCTTCTCCCACCCGGACAGTCCCTCACTCTGAAGTGGCCCGTGCTCCACTACGGTTCGGTCCCGCATTTCGATCCAAACACCTGGGAGTTCCGCATCTATGGCCAACTGGAAGAGCCGTTGCGCTGGACATGGGAGGAGTTCAATAGTCTTCCCAGAGTGCAACGTACTAGCGACTTCCACTGCGTGACCCGCTGGAGCCGCTTTGACAACCAATGGGAGGGTGTAGCTTTTCGCGAGGTGTTGCGGCTCATGAGACTCAAGCCGGGCGCGGCTTACGTGTTGGTCCATGCCGAGCAGGGATTCACAGCCAACATTCCGCTGCCGGATCTCGACAGAGAGGAAGTGCTGTTTGCCACACATCATGACGGCCAGCCGCTCTCTCCCGAGCATGGCTACCCTGTGCGCTTGATTGTGCCCCACCTATATGCGTGGAAATCGGTGAAATGGGTGCGGAGCCTGGAGTTCCTGGACCACGAGGTTGCGGGCTTCTGGGAGCAGAACGGATACCACATGTACGGCAATCCGTGGAAGGAAGAGCGTTTTAGCCGAGGATGAAGGTTACTTATTTCTTCAAAATTGGATTGTAGCCGTCACTGATCAGCTTGCCGCGCATCGCTTCCGCGTCTTTGATGTCCGCGTAAGGTCCTACCTGCACGTGAAACAGCTTGTCGGTCGCGGCGCTGTTAGTAAACGCCGGGTACTGTTTCTTCCTCAAGGCATCGACCAGGGCCTGGGCATCCTCTTCCTTGGTCACTGCCGCCACTTGCACGTAGTAGGAGCTGGTACTGGCAATGGTCGCAGGATCGGGAGGAGCGGGCTGCGTAGGAGTGTTCGTGTTTTGCGCGGGAGCAAGAGCAGGCGGAGTACTGCCGGCGTCGGCAGGCGTAAGCTGCGGATCGGCATCTTTCTGCTCGACCGTCTTGTAGAACGTCAGGTCTGAAGGCTTGGTCGCATTGTCCGGAGTGGCCGGTTTTGCAGTAGTCGAGCGTGGCGCGCCAGCTGCCGGAGAACCTGCCGCATCCGCGGCCAGCACTGGCCGGGATGAACTCCGTCCCAGCGAATAGCCCACGCCAAAAAATACGGCGCACAGCGCCACCAGCCCGAAAAACAGGGCCAGCATCTTGCCCGTCCCTAATGTAATTTCAGTGTCCTGATCAACGGTCATCGTCTACTCCTGCTCGCCTAGGTCGCATCCGTGCCAATCCACGGCTGCTTTTATTTCTTCCCACCTTCCGCCATCTGGGACACCAGCTTCTGAATTCCCGCGAAAACGTCTACCGGGACGGGGAAGACCACGGTCGTGTTCTTTTCTACTCCGATTTCGGTCAGAGTTTGCAGGTAACGCAACTGCACGCTGACCGGCTCAGTAGCCAGCAAGTGAGCGGCATCGACCAAGCGCTGCGCCGCCGAGAACTCGCCTTCCGCATGGATGATCTTGGACCGCTTCTCACGTTCCGCCTCGGCCTGCTTGGCCATAGCCCGCAGCATGGTTTCGGGCATATCGACTTGTTTGACTTCGACATTTACGACCTTGACGCCCCAGGGCGCAGTATGAGTATCGAGGATGCTCTGCAGGCGGAGATTGATTTTGTCGCGGTGTGCCAGCAGTTCGTCGAGTTCCAATTCGCCCAGCACGGAACGCAAAGTAGTCTGCGCAAACTGCGAGGTCTGGTAAACATAATTGGAAACCTCCACCACGGCCTTGCGGGGGTCGATAACGCGCAGGAAAATGACGGCGTTAACCTTCAGGGTAACGTTGTCGCGCGTAATGATGTCCTGTGGTGGCACCTCCAGCGCTTCTTGCCGCAGAGAGATACGCACCATCCGATCCACAGGAGCGAACACCAGGATGATGCCCGGTCCCTTTTCGTGACCAAGCAATCGTCCCAGGCGGAAGATAACGCCACGCTCGTACTCGGCCAGGATCTTGATCGAACTCAACAAATAAAGTCCGACGATGATGATGACGATGAAGGTCCCGGATATTGGCATCGTGCCTCCCAGCCTGACTTGTCAGGAGTGCTCCTGGGGCGGATTGTATCCCAAATGAATGCGCCGGTTGTGCCATTTCCGACAACTGGCGGTTACCTCAGGAGATGCGCTTTGGGGTGGGGACAGCGGGTATTCGTGGTAACGGTGAATCTGGCGGGAACCGTGCCGGGGATTCCGGTGCTGCAGGCGAGATTTTTCGCGGACTAAGGTCCGCTCAGAATAACGGAATTAACAATGACGGCCTTAATAAGGTCACTAAACGGGCGCTGAGAACTGTGGTCTCTGCGTCACCAATACGGGCTCAACCTGCAACTGCAAGCCGTCCACGCTGCGCACCACCACTGACTTGCCTGCGTTAATAGGCGCCGCAGAGACGGCATCCCAAATCTCGCCATGGACAAAAACTTTGCCGCGCGGTGAAAGCGCCGTTTGCGCCACGCCGACCTCGCCTACCATACCTTGCGCGCCGGTAACGATCTTGTTGCGCCGTGCCTTGAGCGCGATGCTCATCAGGAACACTGTGACCACCCCGACCGGAATGCTGACGGCCAGCGCCGTGATCAGTTTCACGCGCATTTCAGGAATGGGAGCATCCACCAACAGGAGCGCGCCCAGTGTGAGCAACGCAACCCCACCCAGCCCAAGCACGCCATGGCTAGCAAACTTGGCCTCCAAAGCGAAAAGTATGAAGGCTCCTAAAATCATTGCCAGGGCGGCATGGCGTACGGGCAATAAATTCAGAGCGAAAGCGGCGAGGAGAATAAAGATTATCCCCACGGTTCCCGGTAGGACGGCGCCGGGGTGATTGAATTCGGCATAGAGCGCCAACGCTCCAATCGCCAGCAGGATGAACGCGACGTTGGGATCCATAATGAAACCCAAGATCCGTTCTTTGAGCGTCATATCGTAATGCCGGACTACCTGCCCTACCAGGTTCAGCTTCACTTCTTGCCCGTTAAAACGCTTGATCGTCCGCCCTTGAAGCTGCTTGAACAAATCGTCTTCGTTCGACGCAACAATATCGATCAGCTTGTTTTTGAGAGCTTCGTCTTCGGTAAACGATTTGGACTGGCGAACAGCACTTTCGGCTATTTCGACATTCCGTCCACGTTTGGCAGCCACCGACCGCATAAGCGCAGCTGAGTCGTTCTCCAGCTTCTGCTTCATGACATCATCCAGTTTGCCCGCCCCAATGGTGACCGGATGGGCCGCACCGGTGTTGGTGCCCGGCGCCATCGCCGCGACGTCGGCTGCCTCCAGGATGAAGAATCCCGCTGACGCTGCCCGGCTCCCCGCCGGAGTCACGTAAATGATGACCGGAACCGGTGACTCTAAAATCTTATTGATGATGTCCCGGGTCGACTCCAGTAGCCCTCCGGGCGTACTGAGTTCAATCAGCACTGCCTGGTCGCCCTTCGCTTTCGCGTCAGCCAGCGCTCGCCCGATGTATTCGTCTGTGATGGGCTGAATGGTGTCGTTCACCACAATTTTGAGGACTTCGGCCGAAGAGGAACGGGCGCTGAAAACTAGGACAACTGAGGCTAAGAGGACAGGCAGAATATTGGGAATCAACAACGGTTTCATCGGTTAGGCAGTGGCTGCGCTTTCTCCGCGAGCTTGGCTGCGATGGCGTACTTAAGAGCGAGCGCCGAATTGTTTGGCAGGGCTCCCATTGCAGAGCCCGCCGCCTGCATGCGGCGGCCCTCAGTTTTATTGTCTCTCAAATCGCTGCGGGCACAGCAGCAAAAGCTCAATTCGCTGCACACTCATGGGAGTTCCGATCAATCAGCCTCGGTGTTCGAGGCTCCCGGTGAACAGGCCTGTGCTTCAGTGCGCGCTTCCGCATGTTGTTCTGTCCAACTGGGCAAGTGGGTGTCACCCGTGATCAAGCGCGCGCCCCGCTCATAGGTGAAATACGACCAGGCCCACTGGATCATCACAATCAGCCGATTGCGAAACCCGATCAGAAATAGAATGTGAATAAACAGCCAGGACAGCCAGGCCACAAATCCCGACAAGTGAATCTTTCCGAACTCCGCGACCGCGGCGGCGCGCCCGATGGTAGCCAGGCTGCCCCGATCAACATAATGGAAATCGCCTCTCGGCTGGCCCCCTAGATCGCGCGTGATACTCGTTGCCACTGCATGTCCCTGCTGCATGGCGACGGGCGCAAGGCCGGGAAGCAGCCTGCCATCCGGACCCTTCAACGCGGCCAGGTCGCCAATCACAAATACCTCTGGATGACCGGGAATGCTCAGATCGGGTTGTACCTGCACGCGTCCGGCGCGATCGACTGGCGCACACAGTTTTCTCCCCAACGGTGAAGCCGCGACTCCCGCTGCCCAAAGAATCACCGCGGCAGGCAAACGCGTATCGCCAATGTGAACGGCACCGGGCTCAATGCGGGTCACCAACGCCGAAGTTCGTACGTCCACCCCCAGGCGGTGCAGCTGTTCTTCAGCGCTGCGGGAAAGATCTTCGGGATACGCAGGCAGAATTTGCGGTCCGCCTTCCAGCAGCAAAATTCTCGTGCTCTTGGGATCAATCGAGAGAAATTCGCGGGCCAGGACGCGCCGCGCGATCTCGGCCAGAGTTCCCGCCAGTTCCACGCCTGTCGGTCCTCCGCCGATCACCACAAAGTTCAACGCCATCGGTTCGCCCCCTTGTGCTGCTTGCCGTTCTGCCAACTCGAAGGCCAGTAACACACGGCGGCGGATCTCAATTGCATCCTCTATGGACTTTAACCCCGGCGCGAGGGGTTCCCATTCATTGTGTCCAAAATAGGAGTGGCTTGCTCCGGCCGCGACGATCAAATAGTCATAAGTGATCTGCGCGTCCGCCATCTTAACGATGCGTGCTGCCAAATCGAAGTCAGTGACTTCGCCAAGGAGTACTTGCACATTAGGATGACCGCGCAAGATCCAGCGAATCGGCGCCGCAATGTCTCCTGGTGACAATCCCGCAGTAGCCACCTGGTACAGCAGTGGCTGAAAGGTGTGGTGGTTCTTGCGGTCAACGACCGTGATCCGAGCCGCATGGCGAGCCAGAGAACGGGCCGCGCTCAGGCCGCCGAAGCCGCCTCCGATAATCACCACGTGGGGTGTGCGCTTGCTGTCCATGGGAAACACTTTATAAGATTGCGATAGTGTCCTCGGAGTCGAAAACTTTTCATCGCAATCAGCTTGAAGAAGCTGCCTCGTTCGGCAGAGCGACCAGACATTCAGAGGGTCATCCACTGCAAGCGAAGACTGCCTGGAAGGAATTGGCGATCGTCTAGGTCTGATTGAAGCAGCTATCTGGACCGAAGATCTCACTAAGCTTCTTTGGATAGTAGAGGGAACCGCATGTGCGCTGATGTTTGTTTTCCGTAGAAGGCCGACGCTGAGGGAACTCGGGCTAGACGTCCCGCCTGTAAAAAGCACACTGTGGACCCTGCCGTCGCCAGCGATTCTGGCCGGCTTTATTCTCTTTGGAGGCTGGATAGCCGGGACATGGGATCCCCGCCATCCCAGGTGGCCGCCGCTGCAGAATCCTGATCTGCACGCAGCATGGTCGCTGGTCCAGCAGTTTCTCTTGCAGATCTCCTTCTACAAACGCCTTGAGGCTGCGCTCGGGAGCAGCCGGCTTGCGTTGCTCTGCACGGCTCTGTTGTTTTCGGCGGCGCATATTCCCAATCCTTGGCTGGTTCCGGCAACGCTGCTGGGTGGGTTGTTCTTCTGCGAACTCTATCGGCGGTATCGAAACCTCTACCCCCTGGGCGCTGCTCATGCCTTGCTGGGTTTTGCTGTGGCCGAAGCGCTCTCCGTCGTGCTGCTGCGACATATGCGCGTGGGAATCGGTTACCTGCACTCGCAGTGGAGGTGGGCTAATCGAGTTCAAACCGAACTAAGAGCTGACTTCGCTCTCGACGAGGTCCGCCGTCACGTCCCTCACCAATTCGCGACGAAATTCTTCGGGGGTGTCTTTCTTCTCGAGCACCTGGACGCGGCGGGCCGCAATGTTGACCGGCTCAAGGCGTTGGATATTGCCGTTGCTGATCTTGATTTGAAAGCGGAACCAGTCGGTTCGGAACAGGCGGCCCGAGGCGTAGAAGGTCACCGACGCCGAGATTTGGCCTTCGAAGTCATCCCCCATCCCGGCGACGAGCCGTTGTCCGATTTTGTCGGTCCAGGTCATGCCGCCCACGAGCGGATCATTGAGAAAATATCTTCCAAAGGGCACGCCCTGAGAGGGTCTCCGCAGCTGCACCAACTGGAGCAGAACAGAAATCTTGGCCAGGTTCGTGATTACGATTTTTGCTTCACTGGCAGAAACCCGTTCCAGCTTGATGTGCAGCTCGGGTGACCATTCGCGCTCGTATTCTTCGCGCGCCAGCGCCAGACTTTTATCGGTCGCCTCGGCATAGCGCAGAGTGGCCCGCGCCAAAACCAGGCTAAAAATGCAGGTGACTACGGTCGCTATTACAGGGATATAAGCGAGCAGCATAGAGACTTGGACGCTGGGCAGGTGAAGCCATTGTAGGTGCATAGGACGGCAAGACCTCGGATCAAACAGCAGAGCCGGGGATGCTCCGATTCCCATAGTCTAGCCAGAGTGCCCCGTCAGGCCCAGATGCGGCATGGTATAGACCTTTGGTAATCACGCGGAACATGTGCCAGCACAGCGGTAGTGTTTTCCAATCCAAGAATGAGCCTGAAGGGAGGGAAAGGCAGGAAGCCGATGGGACTCCTTTCTGAAGGTTTGCGAAATAAAGTCTAGCAGTAGTGCGGGAAGTGGCGTTGTTTTTGGGTTGAGCAGGGGAATGGAGCGCGAGGCAAGGGGGCGGCGTTTGAGCCTCCTTGCCTCGCTAGCGCCGTA
>Ga0209158_1000135_pt1 | contig 56791 bp, 64 predicted proteins | sample GraSoiAngelo_140_FD_185897 | JGI IMG/M metagenome (GOLD analysis project Ga0209158, IMG submission 185897) | Grasslands soil microbial communities from the Angelo Coastal Reserve, California, USA - 14_0929_12_30cm (SPAdes) (version 2) | ecosystem: Environmental > Terrestrial > Soil > Grasslands ...
GCGGCTCGGAGGACTTCCAAACTCTGCGCGTAGTTCGCGCGACGATCCCGGACCGCTCCTTGCAAGCGCTCGACGGTCTCGATGTTGTGGTCGAGGACATCGACGCCGGAATCGACGACGGTGCGCACCGCGTCGAGGTCTCCCTGGAAATCCGGGATGAGCGCCTCGACGAGCATGTCCGGACGCCGGATCTTGATTTCTCGAACCGTCTTCGCGAAGTGCGCCGCGCCGCCGTCTGCAAGGTCGTCCCGGTCCACGGAGGTCAGAACGACGTATGAGAGATCCATCTCGGCCAGGGCTATCGCGACCTTCTTCGGCTCGTCAAGGTCGAGCACGCCGTGCGGGTTGCCGGAGGTCACGGCGCAGAAGCGGCAGCCCCGGGTGCATGTGTCGCCCATCAGCATGATCGTCGCGGTCCCGCCACCCCAGCACTCCCAGACGTTCGGGCAATGGGCCTCTTCGCACACGGTGTGGAGGTCCAAGGAGCGGAACAATGACTTCAGGTGGACGTAGTTCTCGCCGGACGGTGGGCGAACCCGGAGCCATTCCGGTTTGCGCTCCGCGAGCATTCCGCCGTTGCTAAGGGCGACCTCGTTTAAGAGCCTAACCCACGTCCGAGCACAGTGGGCCGGATCAACCAAACCGGAACTCGACGCCGTACGAACCGCGGGGGTAGTTCCAGTGGATCGCGTCTTTCCCGATGTGCTTGCACACGATGGCACATGCTCCGAGCTCGATGCAGCCTTCCGTGTTGTAGACGAGCTCGTCCTTGTCGAGACGGTAGACCTTGGACGGGCAGACGTATAGGCACGGCTTCGTGTCGCACGTTCGGCAGATGTCCGTGTCCACCGTGATGAACGGTTCCTCATCGAACTCGAACTTGTCCAAGGCAACCCGCTCATCCACGGTCAGCGGCTTCGATGCGTCCTGCTTCGCCGGTTCGGGCATATCCAGGCTGTCGAGAACCGGGGGCCGATAATAAACCGTTGGTGACGGGCCTTCCCTGCACGTTATCAGCGAAGGGACTCAGGTGGAAACTTTCTATACCGATTCTTTCGCATCGGTGACCGTCCGCTGGCCCGTTGCCGGAGGACGCAGGATAGCTTCGATGCCCGCCCGCGATCGGAAGGCTTCCACAATCAGTCCGCAAATGGATCTGGCAGAATTGGATTCGCAGGAGGCCAGCGAACTCCTCGCGGCGGCCCTCCATCCCGATCCGAAATCCGGGATCCTCCGCCTCTCAGATCAGCCGTGTCTGATCCTCCGCCCCGAGGTCATCGTGAGCATCCAGAAGCAGCTCGAACAGACGGTTGGCGGATCCGCGAAAGGAATCCTGTATCTGGCCGGGGAGCGGAGCTCGGACACCGGGCTGAAATTCCTCGGAGCGTTGACGAGCGGGGTCTCGGAGCCGCTAACGATGGACGGAGCGAAGCGAATCATCGACGCCTCCGCACTCACCGGATGGGGGCGGACCGAGATTATCCACTTCGACCCGGATCGAGGTCGGTTCACGGTGGCGAGACACAACAGCCCGATTGCCAAGGCTTACGGCCCCTCGAAGAAGCCCGTGTGCCATTTCCTCGCCGGTTGGATGGCGGGGATCGGCCGTCTCCTCGTCGGGAAGGAGCTTCTCTGCGAAGAGCTCGCTTGCGTCGCGCAAGGCCACGATCGGTGCGAGTTCGAGCTACAACCGATGCCGATGGCGTGAGCCGGCGGAAGCCCTTCACCGGGCCAACCAGCTGGACTAAGCTCGGTTAGGCGACCTCTTTTGGAGGAGAGCCCGGACGCCGAATTATCAATGCGACCAGGAGAGTCACGAGGAGGACTGTGGTCGCGATTGCTGCCACAATCCACGCGCGCCACTCGACGTAGGACCAGGATAAAGCGCCGATTGGAACCTCGATAAGCAACACGACAAGAACTACGAGAAGGTGCTTGCGGAAGAGACGATCGAGATACGCCCGTCGTTGCTCCTCAGCCATTGCATCCACCCTTGCAAGCCGCCGTTCGACGCTCTGGGGGTACGACGGTAGGAGGATTCGAATCGACACAGCGAGAATCCCCGCACCCAGAATGACGAACGCAAGCCCCGGACCAGGGAGCGAACGGCCTTCCAGCCGCGAGAGGAGGAAGGCCCCCACGATGACCGCGCCGGCAATGAGCCCGAAGAGGGCGGTGCGTCTCATCTTTCGGACGAGCCGGGCCGGGTTCGCCAGGGAACTGGCGGCCATGACTCCGAAATATACTGCAAGGCTAAGAAGAGGAATGGTGCCCGCCTCCTCGCGGCGTGCATAGTCCGAAACGATCGGCAGGGGCGACTTGGCACCCTTCCGCCAATGTGGCCGGCGGTCTCGGCTTCGTAAAGCCTTTTACCCGTCCCGCTTTTCCGCAGTGGGACCGGGAGAGCGTGGAGCGTTTTGATGTCATCGTGGTGGGGGCCGGGCCCGCGGGCTCGGCGGCCGCACTGACCCTCGCCCGCAAAGGCTTCTCGACCCTCCTCGTCGAGCGCGGCCGGGCTCCCGGGGTGAAGGGGATGTTCGGGGGTCGCATCTATGCGTGGCCCCTCGTCGATCTGCTTCCGGAATGGGCGAAGGACTGCCCGGTCGAGCGGTTCGTCGTCCGGGAGAATCTCGCCTTCCTGACCGAGGACGCGTCCCTCACCGTCTCGTTTGATTCCCCGAAGCTTGCCCAGGGGCGCGGGACCAGCTTCACCGCGGTCCGCTCGAAGTTCGACGCGTGGCTGGCGAAGAAAGCCCAAGACGCCGGGGCGATGCTCGTCACTGGAATTCGCGTCGACGACCTGTGGCGGGAGGGCGGTCGGGTGCGGGGCGTTGCCGTCGCGCCGAACGACCACGTGGCATCGGACCTCGTCGTCCTCGCGGAGGGTGCGGCGTCGACGTTGGTACGGAAGGCGGGCCTGAAAGCGGATCTGGAGCCGCACGAAGTCTCCGTCGGAATCAAGGAGACCGTCGAGCTGCCGCCCGAGACGATACAAGACCGATTCGGCCTCGGCGAGAAGGAAGGCGCTGCGTTCGTGTACGCAGGACACGCGTCGATGGGCCTCCGCGGGGGCGGATTCCTGTACACGAACAAAGCGTCCGTCTCCCTCGGACTCGTCGTCTCGTCGGAAGACTTGTCTCGCAAGAAGATCGAAGTCCAGGACCTCCAAACGAAATTCCGCATGCACCCCGCCGTTCAACGCCTCCTCCGAGGCGGCAAGGTCGTTGAGTACAGCGCCCATCTCGTACCGGAGCTCGGGGCCGGAATGATGCCGCGGCTATCGGCCGACGGTGTGCTCGTTGTCGGAGACGCGGCGGGCTTCCTCATCAACAACGGCTACACCTTTCGCGGGGTGGACCTCGCGATCGCTTCAGGGATCGCAGCGGGCGAAACGGCGGAGGCCGCCCGGGCCGCCGGTGGCATGACGAGAGCGAATCTCGCGGTGTACGAGAAGTTCCTGCGCGCCCGGAACGTCCTGACGGACCTCGAACGGTTCCGACGGGCGCCGCTGTACATGAAGAACGAACGGCTCTTCGACGTCTATCCGCGCATGCTCATGGAGATTGCGGAGCGCATGTACACCGTGGACGGGAGCGGGAAGGAGCGCCTCTTCGACGTCGTCCTCGACGAGGCGTCTGCCGCCAAGGTGCCGAAGCTCAAGATGCTCCTCGATCTCCTCCAGGGAGCCCGATCTATGTGACGGCCGACGGCCCCGCGGCGCGACCGATGCGCGTGATCGTCTGCATCAAGCAGGTCCCGCGGGCGCAAGAGCTCCAGGTCGATCCGGTGACGCAGACGCTCAAGCGGGTCGGCGTCCCGAGCGAGATCAACCCGCCGGACGCGAACGCGCTCGAGATGGCGTTGCGCCTGAAGGACCAGCACGCGGCCGAGGTCATCGTCCTCTCGATGGGGCCGACGTCGTTCGACGAGAGCCTGGAACGCGCGGTCGCGATGGGCGCAGACCGGTCCGTCCTCCTGACCGACCGGATTCTCGGCGGCTCGGACACCGTGCCGACAGCGTACGCGCTGAGCGAGACGATCCAGAAGATCGGGGGATACGATCTCCTCCTTTGCGGGGAGGAGACCACGGATGCGTCGACGGGCCATGTCGGTCCCGGCATCGCAGGTCACCTGGACCTCCCGCAGATCACCTATGCGTCGGAGATCCGAATCGAGGGCGGCAAGGTCCGAGCCCGCCGGACGGCGGAGGACGGCACGGAATGGTGGCAGACGACGATGCCTTGTTTGTGCACCGTCAACTTCGGCTGCAACAAACCGAGGGAGCCCACGCTGACGGGGAAGATCCGCGTGGAGCGGGGAGGCCTGGTCACCCACTGGTCGTGCGCCGACGTCGGCATCGATCCGAAGAAGGTCGGGCTGTTCAACTCGCCGACGATCGTCGCGAAGGTCGACACGGTGAAGTTGCCCCCGCGGGCGGGACGGATTTTCTCCGGAGAACCAGACGAGGCCGTCCGAAAGCTCCTCGACGCCTTGATCGCAGATCGGGTGATCGCGCTGTGACGGACAGCCACGTCCTCGAGGACAAGTCCCATTTCCGCGGGGTGTGGGTGTTCCTCGAGCACCGGAAGCAAGGACTGCGAGACGTCAGCGTGCAGCTCATCGGCGAAGGCCGGCGCCTCGCGGACCTGCGGGCCACGACCCTGACCGGGGTGTTGCTGGGAAACGGGGTCGACGACCTCGCGAAGCACGCGATCGGCTACGGCCTCGACCGCGTGATCGTCATCAACGATCCGATCCTCGAGATCTACCGTTCGCGGCCGTACGCCCAGGTGATGGCGCAGCTGATCCGACGCCACAAACCGGAGATCGTCCTCTACGGCGCCTCGAAGAACGGACGGGACCTCGGCGGCCGCCTTCACGCGATCCTCGAGACCGGCCTGGCGGCCGACTGCGTCAAGTTCGACATCGACGCGGAGGGCAACCTCGACATGATCCGGCCGAGCTTCGGCGGGAAGAGCCTCGCGCACATCCTCTGCAAGAAGCACCGTCCGCAGATGGCTTCGGTGCGGCGGAACGTCTTCGTCGCCCCGCCTCACGATCCGAAGCGGACGGGCGAAGTCGTCCCGGAGACGGTCGAGCTCGGACCCTCGGACGTCGACGCGACGCTAGAGGAGTTTCAGGAGTTCACGAAAGAGGGCGGCCTTCGACCCGAGGAAGCCGACGTCGTCGTGAGCGGTGGCTACGGCCTCGGGGACCCGGGGCACTTCGTGATGCTCCAGGAGCTCGCGGACCTGCTCGGCGGTGCGATCGCGGCCTCGCGCAAGGCCGTCGACAGCGGATGGGTGCCAAAGATGCTGCAAGTCGGCCAGACGGGGATGACGGTCCGGCCGAAGCTCTACGTGGCCGTCGGCATCAGTGGAGCGGTCCAGCATCTCGCCGGGATGCAGGAGTCGAAGAAGATCGTCGTCATCAACATCGATCCGAAAGCGCCGCTGTTCGAGATCGCGGACTACGGGATCGTCGGCGATCTGTTCGAGGTCGTCCCTGAGATGGTCCGCCAGTTGAAGGCGCTCAAGGGCGGCGAGACCGGTGCCCGGACGGCAGTTCCGGCAACAGCTCGCTGAGGTTGACCCGGCGAAACGTCACCCCGAACACGGCCTGGAAGTGGGCGATGACGGACGCTTTCACGTCCTCCAAGTCGACGGGGTGCCCGAGGGACTTCTCCATCGAGGTCATGATGCCCCCGTCGTGGCCGCATGGCCGGATTTTGAGGAACTCCCGCAGGTCCGTCGTCACGTTGAGGGCGAAGCCGTGGAACGTCACGTTGCGATGGACCGCGAGACCGATCGACGCGATCTTCTTCCCGCCGACCCAGACGCCGCGCTCCGGTCCCTCGCGCGTCGCGTCGATTCCGAAGTCTGCGCAGGTCCGAAGCAGGACCTCCTCGAGGTCCGTCACGAGGCGCTTCACCTCGAGGCGGTCCGGGAGTTTCAGGATCGGATAGCCGACGAGCTGACCCGGTCCGTGATAGGTCGCCTCGCCGCCGCGCTCGACCTCGATGACCTCGAGCGCGGGATCCAAGACGTCCTCGCGCGTCCCGCGTCGGCCGAGGGTCGCGACCGAATCGTGCTCGACGAGGATGAGGCCGTCGGGGATCTTGTCCTCCGCACGGCGATCGACGAGGGCCTTCTGGAGCTCCCAAACCTCTCGGTACGGCTTGCGGCCGAGATCCAGGAGCCACGCATCTCGGACGATGAGGATCGGAGTTGCTTCGCCTTCCGTCGTCGTGAGCATGGGATCAGCGGTTCAGCACGTGGATCGCCTGGCCGAGGGCCGCTTCGGCGCTCTCCATGATCGCCTCGGGTAGGGTGGGATGGGGATGCACGGTGAGGGCGATGTCCGCGAGCGTCGCCCCCATCTCGATCGCCAGGGTGAGCTCGCTGATCAGGTCGCTCGCATCCGGACCGACGATCGTCGCGCCGAGGAGCACCTTCGAGTCCGCATCCGCGATGAGTTTCACGAAGCCGTCGTACTCGCCTGTCGTCAGCGCGCGGCCGATCGCCGCGAACGGCACCCGTCCCACCCGGGTGCGGCGGCCCTGGGCGGTCGCCTCGGCCTCCTGAAGTCCGACAATCGCGATCTCCGGGTCCGTGAAGATCGCGGCGGGCATCGCGTGCACGTCCAGTTCGACGGGATGACCGGCGATGACCTCGGCGGCCGTGAGGCCTTCTTTCGTCGCCTTGTGCGCTAGGAACGGCGGGCCGATTACATCCCCGATCGCGTACACGTGCGGGTTCGACGTGCGGAGCTGGCGATCCACTTTGACGTAGCCGCGCGGACCGAACTCGACGCCCGCGACTTCTGCGTGGAGGTCGTCCGTGTTCGGTCTTCGGCCGACGGTCACCAGGATAATGTCGGCCCGGCGCGCGATGAGTCCTTCCGGGGTCACGATGTCGACCACGGTCTGGCCCTTGTCCTCGCGCCAGCCGCGCGCCTGGGATTTGACGTGGACCTCGACGCCAAGCTTTTGCAGGTTCCGCGCGACGACACGGACCGCCTCCGGGTCCGTCCCGGGCAGGAGCTGTTCCATGATCTCGATGACGACGACCCGACTCCCGAGCTTCGCGTAAAACATGCCGATCTCCAGGCCCGACACGCCGCCCCCGATGATCGCGAAGTTCTGGGGGACGCGCGGGAGTTCGAGGGCCTCCTTCGTGCTGATGACCCTCTTGCCGTCGAAGCGAAACGTCGGCAGGTCGGACGGCCGTCCCCCGGTCGCGATGATTGCGTCGGTGAACGTCACCCAGTCGGAGCCGTCCGCCTTTCGGATCTCGAGGTCGTTCGGTCCCATGAAGGATGCATGGCCCGAGAGCACGTCGACGCGATTGCCTTTGCACAACTGGCCGACTCCGTTCACGAGTCGCTGGACGACGGACGTCTTCCATTGTTGCAGCTTGGCCAAGTCGAGTTTGACCGGTCCGGTCTCGAGGCCGCGTTCTCCCGCCCGCTCAATCGCGTGGATCAAGTTCCCGGTGTGGATCAGCGCCTTGCTCGGGATGCATCCGTAGTTCAGGCATTCGCCGCCGAGCCGGTCCCGTTCCACGAGGAGCACGCGCTTCCCGAGTTGCGCCGCGCGGATGGCGGCCGGATAACCGCCCGGCCCCGCGCCGATGACGACGAGGTCGACGTGCCGGTCCACGGACCGACCGAACGTCTCCGCTCTCTTAATCCCTTTGCGAACCGCGGCTTCGCGGGCTCCCTCGGCGAGCGAGGTTAGCCGGTTTCCACGAAGATGGTCGCGGGATGTTCGAGGTAGTTGCGGACCGCCTGGACGAACGCCGCGCCCACATGGCCGTCGACCACGCGATGGTCGAACGAGCACGACATGTACATCATCTCTCGAATCGCAATCTGGTCGTCCCGGACGACCGGGCGTTTCTCGATCTTGTGGATGCCCAGGATCGCGACCTCGGGCCAATTGATGATCGGCGTCGCGAAGATGCCCCCTTCCTTGCCGAGCGATGTGATCGTGAAGGTGGAGCCTTGGACCTCTTGGAGGGAGAGTTTCTTGTCCCGTGCGGCAGCGGCAAGCTGCTCGATTTCCTTCGCGAGGTCCCACAGGCCCTTTTTGTCGGCGTCGTGGACGACCGTGACCGTGAGGCCCTCGTCCGTGGCGGTCGCGATTCCAATGTTGTAGTATCCCTTGACCACGATCTCTCCTCGCTCGTCGTCGACGGACGCATTCAGGGTCGGGAATTCCACGAGCGCCGCGAGGATTGCCTTGACGAAGAAGGGCAGGAAGGTGAGCTTGACTCCCTTGCGGTCCGCGGTCGGTTTCAGGTGATCGCGCAGGTGGACGAGCTGCGTCATGTCGACCTCCTCGACGTACGTGAAGTGGGCCGCCGTGACGTTGGATTTTGCCATCTTCTCGAAGATGCGCTTCCTCAGCCCATGGATCGGAATTCGTTGCTCGCTGCCGCTCGGGGCGGCCGTTGCCGCCGGCGGAGGGGCGACGACGGTCGTCCTCGCGGGGCCGTGCGCGGCCTTGCGGACGTCATCCTCGCTGAGGCGGCCTTGCGGCCCGCTCCCCCGGATTGCTGCGAGATTCACGTTGAGTTCCTTCGCGAGGCGACGGACCGCGGGCGCCGCGAGGATATCTCCGGTCGGACTGGGCGCGGGCGGCGCCTCCGTCCTTGCCGGCGCCGGTGGCGGGGCGGTCGGTCTAGCGGCCTCGGGCCGGGTCGGAACGGCCTCGCCCGCCTCCCCGAACACGACGAGGGTGCTGCCGACCTTCACGACCTCGCCCTCTTTCGCGCGGAGCTGAAGGATCTTTCCGGTGACGGGCGATGGGATCTGGACGGTCACCTTATCCGTCATGACCTCGACGACCGGGTCGTTTTCCTTGACGGCGTCCCCCTCTTTCACGAACCACTTGACGACCTCGCCTTCGTGGACGCCCTCCCCGATGTCGGGGAGCTTGAACTCGCGGGCCATCGTCTCCTCTCGCGTTGCCTCCGTCGCAAGCCCCGCGGTCATCTTAACATTTTGCACGTTCCGCCGCGAACGCGCCTGCCGGAGATGCGAATGATTTTATGGCCTCTGGCCGATGTCTATACGGGGAGGAGTAGGGTCGTGGAGGAGTGGCACAGACCGGTGGGCGTGATTTGTGCCCGGCGCTCCGCGCCGGAAAGATTCCCGGCCTGCTCCTCCTTTCTGTGACATCGGAGGGAGTGACGATGAGACGTCCGGTAGGGATATCCGTTCTTGGTGGGCTCGTGCTTTTGGCCGCTGTGATCTTGATCCTCATTTCGATCGCGAGCTTCATCGTCGGACTGGCCTTCCTCCTGCCCTTCCCGAACGGTGGGCCGAAGTTACCGGGAACGGAACTCCTCCTCAACGGGGTCCTTTATTTCGCGATCGGGGTCGTCCTCGCGATTGCGGGATCGGGGCTCCTCCGGATGCGCGTGTGGGCGTACGGGCTCGCGGTTCTCGCCACGCTGGTCACCCTCGTCTACGTGGGCTACACCGCGTACCAGCGGTCGAACTCGGGGGAGGCTCTCAGCCTTGCCGCGATCCTGACGCTCGGAATCGTCGGCGTGATTTTCGTGTACCTGCTCGCGGCGTCGCGCGCGTTCCGTCGGCCCGCCGGGGTGGCGTGAGCGGGTGACTAGAACGCCATGACTTTGTCGATTGCGGCGAGCACGCGATCCGCGTTGGGCAGGTAAACGTCTTCGAGCGTGTACGGGAACGGGGTGTCGAATCCCGTGACGCGGACGATCGGCCCGCGGAGGTACTCGATCGCCTTCTCGGCCAGGATCGCGCTGATCTCCGCACCGTATCCGCCGGTGCGGGGGGCTTCGTACACGACGACCGCGCGGCCCGTCTTCTTCACGGACGACAGGACCGTCGGCTCGTCCAGGGGCACCAAGGTGCGCAGGTCGATCACTTCGGCTTCCACGCCCTTTTCCGCGGCTTTCGTCGCGGCGTCGAGGCACACCTGGGCCATGTACCCGTACGCGATTAGGCTGACGTCCTTCCCCGATCTCCGGACCGCGGCCTGTCCCAGGGGCACCGTGACCTCGCCCTCGGGCACCTCCTCCCGGGATGAGCGGTAGAGTTTCTTCGGCTCCAGGAAGAGGACCGGGTCCGGGTCGCGGATCGACGACGTCAGGAGGCCCTTCGCCTCTTTCGGCGTCGACGGGACCACGACCTTCAGTCCGGGCGTGTGGCAGAAGTACGCCTCGGTGGACTGGCTGTGATAGTGGCCGCCGCGGATGCCGCCGCCGAACGGCGTGCGGATCGTCATCGGGACGGAGAACTGCCCCCCGGATCGGTAGCGCATCTTCGCCGCCTCGGAGACGATTTGGTCGAACCCGGGGTAGATGAAGTCCATGAACTGGATCTCGGGCACGGGCCGCAGCCCGTACAGCGCCATCCCGATCGCGGTCCCGATAATCCCCCCTTCCGCCAAGGGCGTATCGAACACACGGTCCGGGAATTCGTCGAGCAAGCCCTCCGTGCATCGGAACACGCCGCCATTGCGGCCCACGTCCTCCCCTAGGACAATGACCCGGTCGTCCCGCCGCATCTCTTCGCGCAGCGCGTTGTTGATCGCCTGGACCATCGTCATCGCGGGCATCGTCACGACCTCGTCGCGTAGTATTCCTGGTACGGGTCCTCGCCCACTTTAGCGCCCGGGAGGCGCTCGAGCATCTCCGGGTCGTCTTTAAACGGCAGCAAGTCGGGATCCTCGTCGAGGCGATCCTGGTAGTCCGGCTGAAGTTCCACGGCTCTGGCGAAGTGCTCGATGACCTTGGACTTGTCGCCCAGCCGCGCCGCGATTCGCGCAAGATTGAAATGCGCACTCGCCCGCGTCGGCTCGAGCTTCAACGCCCGGGAGAACGCCTCCGCCGCGCCCTCCAGATCTCCCGCGTGGAACAGGTCATACCCGAGGCTGTGCCACGCCTGCGGGTTGTTCGGCTGGGCGTCACAGAGCAAGCGGTCGATGCGGGCCGCCTCCATGTAATCGCCTTCCGCGCCGAGGCACGCGGCGGCGAGGGCGCAGACGTTGGCATCGACATCGCCTTTGCGCTGCAACAGCGGACGGAGGAGCGCGAGGGCTTCCTTCGCCCGGCCCTGCTTGAAGAGCTCATGGGCCCGTTGCACGCCGGACGAGGAGGACGGAGCGGGTGCAGGAGCGGCCGACCCTTTCTTTGCCATCCGCTCACCTTCGAGGAAGGGCCAGGAAGGCGTCCATCTCTTGGCGGAGGTGGGGCGGCATCTCGGCGTACACGTCGGCGAAGATCGTCTCGATCGCGGGCGGCGGGATTCGTTCGGCCTCCTGAACCGCGCGGGTGATCTCGTCTCCAATCTCTTGCTCGAGCCGCGCCTCCCGCCCCTCGCCCCACCATCCCGCATGCTCGAGGTACTTGCGGAAACGCGGGAGCGGGTCGCGGGCCTGCCACACGGCGACCTCCGCCTCATCCCGGTACCGCGAGGGATCGTCGCTCGAAGAGTGAGGACCCATTCGGTACGTGACCGCCTCGACCAGCGTGGGGCCGAGTCGTTCCCGGGCATTTCGCGCCGCGTCCCGCGTGGCCCGGTAGACCGCGAGGGCGTCCATCCCATCGACGCGGATCCCGTCGAATCCGTACGCGTTCGCCTTCTCCGCGAGCGTACCCGACGCCGTCTGCTTCGACACGGGGACCGAAATCGCCCACTGATTGTTGTTGCACAGGAAGACGGTCGGCGTCTTGAACACGCCGGCAAAGTTCATCGCCGCGTGGAAGTCCCCGGTGCTCGTCGCGCCGTCCCCGAAGAAGACGAGGACCGCCTTTTTTTCGCCGCGGAGCTTCATGGCCCATCCGATCCCGACCGCATGGGGCAACTGCGTGCCGACCGGGGATGAGATCGAGAGATAGTTCCCCTTGCGGTAGACGTAGTGGCAAGGCATCTGATGCCCTTTCACGGGATCCTCCGCGTTCCCCATCAGCTGGCAGAGCAGTTCCTTCAGCGGCATGCCGCGGACGAGCGCCGCGCCGGGTTCGCGGTACTGCGGGACGATCCAGTCCTCGGGGTCCATCGCCATCGCCGCGCCGACGATCGCGGCCTCTTGGCCGAGTGAGGGACCATAGAAGCCGATTCGACCTTGGCGCTGCAGGGCGAGCATGCGGTTGTCGAGGATGCGTTGGAGGCTCATCCAACGATACATCGCGACCGCTTGGTCCTCCGAGAATTTCGGGTCGAGACGGGGGTCCGTCGAGCCGTCGTCCCGAATCACGCGGAGCGCATCGACCACGGAGTTCCTCGCACCCCCTGAGGCCCGGGGAAAAACAAAACGGCAGGTGCGGCCTTAAGCCTTCCGTCCGGAGGAATCTCTAAATCGTTCGCACCGTTTTCGGTGCGGTGATTCTTGGTCCTCCCGGAGAGGACGCGTGGCTACGTCGCGATCCTCGTCGCGGCCGTCCTGTTTGGAATCTGGCCGACGCTCTCGAAACTCGTCTTGAACGCGGTCTCTCCCCTCGCGATCGCGTTTCTGATCCAGGTGATTCCGGGAGCCGCGCTCCTACCCTTCGTACGGCGTGTTCGGATTCATCGCGCCGATTGGAAGCTCATCGCCGTATCCGGCGTCGTGGGTGCGGTCATCGGACCGTTGATCTACTTCTACGGTCTCGAACGGACGACCGCCTCGAACTCCGTGCTGTTGTCGAACAGCGAATCCCTCTTCACGATGCTCCTGGCCTACGCATTCCTCCGGGAACGGGCGACTCGGCGTGAGTACATCGCCTTGGCGGGCATCGCCGTCGGTGCATTTCTCGTGACGACGCAACTCCGATTCGGGGACGTACGGTTCCTCGAATTCCTGGTCGGCAATGTCATGCTGGTCGCCGCCGCGGCATGCTGGGGTGCGAGCAACACGATGAGTACCGTCCTCCTCCGCCGAATCCCGATCGTGACCCTCTTGGAGGTCCAGCTCCTGATCGGCGCCGCGGTCTTCGCCGGGATCGTCGCCTTCACCGGCACCTCGCTCGCGATCCCTCTGGACGTCCTGCCGGCGCTGGTCCTCCTCTCCCTGAGTGCGGTGGGAATCTTCTCTGTTCTTTTCTTCTACGCGTTTCGGACAATCGGAGCGATGCGCACGGGTGCCGTCCTCCCGTCGTCCGCCCTGTGGGGGATCCTCGTCGCCCTCTACGTATTCCCGACGGAGACGCTGAGCGCGGTCCAAGTGCTCGGCGGCGCCCTCATGGTCGGCTCCCTCATCGCGTTCTACATCCTGCGCGGGCCGACGGAGGCGAAGGCCGGCGGCGAAACCTTGAAACCCGCCGCTTCGGATGGTCCGGATTCGCCGTGACGCCGACGACCGCGGACGATACGTCCTTTGCCCGACTCGCGGAGCTGACGCAGCAGCTCGAGGCCACGACGAAACGGCTCGAGAAGCGCGCGCTCCTCGCGGCATTTTTGCGGTCCCTTCGAAGGGACGAGGTCGCGCCCGCGGTCCACCTGATCGTCGGCCGCATCTTCGCGGAGTCGGACGCGCGCGCCCTGAACGTCGGATGGGCGACGCTCAAGAAGGCCTTGGGAAGGACGAAGCAAGCCAGCCTCGTCCCGCAATCCTTGAGCATCTTGGGTGTCTCGCAGACGTTCGCGCGGATCGCGGAGGCCCACGGGCCGGACTCGACGAGGGTGCGTCGGCGGCTGCTGGAGTCCCTCCTCGGCCGGGCGTCGGAAGGCGAACGGGACGTGCTCTTGAAGAATGTGTTCGGCGAGATGCGGATCGGCGTGAACGAGGGCGTCATGCTCGAGGGGATTGCAGACGCGTCCGGCGTAGACCTGGATACCGTGCGGACGGCCCACATGTTCCTCGGGGACCTCGGGATGATCGCGGATATCGCGCTCTTCGAGGGAGCGGAAGGGCTGCGCTCGCGAGGCTTGCGCCTCCTCGCCCCGATGAAACCGATGCTCGCGGAGATGGCGGAAGACCTCGACGAGGTGCTCGCGGTGCACGGGGGCATGACGGCGATCGAGTACAAGCTCGACGGCGCGCGGATCCAGATTCATCGCAAGGGCGATGCGGTGAAGATCTTCAGTCGGCGACTGAGCGATGTCACGTCCAGCCTTCCCGAGATCGTCACGATTGCGAAGGCATTGCCCGCGTCCGAGTTTCTGCTCGAAGGCGAGGTCGTCGCGGTGGACCGGGAGGGCAAGCCGCTTCCATTTCAGGATCTCATGCGCCGCTTCCGGCGCGTGCACGGCATCGAATCGGCCCAGGAAGAGATTCCACTGAAGCTGTACCTGTTCGATGTCCTCCACCTCGACGGACGAACGCTGATCGATGAGCCGTACCGCGTGCGCTGGGAGTTCCTCGAGCGGCTCGTGCCGCCGGACTTGCTGACGGCCCGCCGCATCGCGCAGCGCAAGGAGGAGATCGAGGCGTTCCTCCAGGAGGCGCTCGTCGCCGGGCACGAAGGCCTCATGGCGAAGCAGTTGGAGTCGACGTACTCTGTCGGAAAACGAGGGAAGAAGTGGTTCAAGATCAAACCCGCGGACCACTTGGACCTCGCAATTACCGCGGCGGAGTGGGGGAGCGGGCGTCGAGAGGGTTGGCTGTCGAACTATTGGCTCGCGGTGCGGGACGACAAGAGCAGTGCGTTCCAGATGATCGGGAAGACGTTCAAGGGGCTTACGGATGAGGAATTCAAGGCGATGACGGAGCGGTTGCGTAGCCTCGCGACGTCAGAGGAGCGCTGGGGATTCCAGGTCCGTCCAGAGACCGTCGTCGAGGTCGCGTACAACGAGATCCAGCGGAGCCCACACTACCCGAGCGGATTTGCGCTCCGGTTTGCCCGGATCGTCCGGATTCGAGATGACAAAGGGCCGAACGACGTCGACACGTACGATCGCCTCAAAGACCTCTATGCGAAGCAGTTCGAACGGAAGGGTCGAGGCCCGGACGATCTCTAGCTCGGGGAGGCGCCGTGGGGACCTCTTCCAGAACGTACCTCTAAGTAGAGGTATGACGGCGTTCGCGACCGGGCTCACTCCACGTCCCGCGTCGTCAGGATTTCCGGGGCGTGACTGCTCTGTCCGTAGGCGGTCAGGTAAATGCCGACGAGGGCGAGGCCTGCGCCGATGCCGACGCCGACCGTCGGCACCTGGGACAGGAGGACCCAGGCGAGGAGACTCGACCCAACCGGTTCTCCGACGAGGCTGAGGCTGACCACGGGCGCCGTCACCCATCGCAAGGCCCAGTTGTACAAGGTGTGCCCGCCGATCTGCGGGATGATTGCCAAGGCGGCGAACAGGAGGAGTTCTCGCGGGAGATCCCCCACCGGGGCGAGGCTCGATCCCAGCGCCACGGCGAACAGGAAGAGGACCGCCGTCGCACTCGCATAGACGACGAACGCGTAATCGAGCAAGGCGACTCGCTGGCGCACCCGCCGGCCGAGGAGGAAATAGAACCCCGCCATCACTCCGCCGCTGAAGGCCAAAATGTCTGCGTACAGGAGGCTGCCTGCGAAGCCATAATCGGCGAGGGCGATCGATACGACGCCCGCGAAGCCGAGGACGATCCCGACGGTCATCCATCGGTTCAGGCGTTCGCGAAGAACGTAATGCGACAAGAGGCCGACCAGGAGGGGATGGGACGTCACGAGGACGACCGACGATGCGATCGACTCCCCTTCGACCTTGAGGGAGGAGATCCAGAGGGCGAAGTGCGTCGCCAGGATGGCGCCGATGAGCGCCATGAGGGCGGCGTCTCGCCCGGAGATTCCGAGGAGGGTATTCGGCTTTCGAAGCAAACTGCCGCGCAGGAGAATCGTCGCCCCGATGATTCCCGTGGCGATCGCGAGGCGATAGAGGGCGATCGTGACGGGGGGCGAGCTCGACCAAGTGATGAAGATCGAGGCGAAGGAGACTGAAACGACGGCGAGGGCGATTGCCGCGTACGGGCCTCCCCGCATCGGCTCCGGACCGGGCCGCGTCTATCTAACTCCTGTGGCGCGGCGTCCTCGATCGCGGCTTCGTCAAACGGCGCAAGGTCTTTCGCCCTCCCGACCATATCGCGCGAAGCGAGGGAATCCATGCAGTTGAGTGACATCAAGAAGATCGCCGTGATTGGCGCGGGCACCATGGGATCGGGGATCGCCCAGGCGTGTGCCGCGGCCGGATTCCAGGTGACGATGCGGGATATCGAGCAGCGCTTCGTCGACGGCGGCTTCCGCCGCATTCGGGAGCCCCTCCAGAAGCGGGTGGAGAGGGGCAAGATGGCCCAGGCGGAAGTCGATGGAATCCTCTCGAAGATTCACGGAGTCGTGCCGCTGAAGGAAGCGGTCGATGGCGCGCAGCTCGTGATCGAAGCGGTCTTCGAGAAAATGGAGATCAAGAAGGAACTCTACACGGAGCTGGACCGGATCTGCCCGCCTTCGGTCGTGTTCGCCTCGAACACATCCTCGTTGAGCATCACAGAAATGGCGACCGCCACGAAGCGCGCGGACCGCGTCGTCGGCATGCACTTCTTCAATCCGGCGCCGGTCATGAAACTCGTCGAGGTGATCCGCGGCTCGGAGACTGCTGACGACACCGTGCGGCTGATCCAGGAGGTCTGCATGAAGCTCGGGAAGGAGGCGGTCGAGGTGAAGGAGTCTCCCGGGTTCGTCGTGAATCGACTTCTCGTACCGATGATGAACGAGGCGTTCAACCTCCTCCAGGAGGGGGTCGCGAGCCCGGAGGACATCGACAAGGCGATGAAGCTCGGCACGAACATGCCGATGGGACCGTTCGAACTCGCGGACTACACCGGTCTGGACATCGGGCTCGACGTGATGGAGGTGCTCTTTCGAGAGACCGGGGATCCGAAGTTCCGTCCGTCGACTCTCCTCCGGAAGTACGTCCGCGCAGGGCGGCTCGGGAGGAAGTCGGGCCGCGGCGTGTACAACTACACCGGGACGTGACCGTCTATCCCTGATTCGTGTAATCGCGTAGGCCCGGGACGACTAGACGGTCGGGTGCGAAACGACCTCCGAAGGCCAGCCCTCCCGCCACCGGTCGCTAGAGCTCGATCGCGATCTGGGAGATCGGCAACGGACGGCCCTCGCCGGAGGCTTGCTCCGTGAACGTGAGGGAAGCGATTGCGAGGATCGGTCCGACATCCTCCGGCACGTCCTTGAGAGGTCCCTTCGGCTCGAAGTCGGGGAACGCGCCCCTCATCGTCCGCTGATGAATCGGCGAGTGATACCACCGGAGGACCGCTCGCTTGTCCTCGAACCAGGCGAAGATGACCTCTTTCCCGCTCTCGGTCCTCGCGGACTCGGTGCCGAGGCAACCCGGAATCGCCTCCAGTGCACCCCGGAGATCGGGCAGCCCCGCGGTGGCTTCGCCATCGGTTTCCGAGTCTTTGCTCATCCCGGCTTCATGCTCGGTCAACCCCACCACCAACCAGCGGGGCAGGGTCCTCTGCGACCTTAGATTTGGCGCCTCGGATCACGGTGGAGGGGGGCCCTCGGGGCCCATCGGCTCCTGAGGCGGCATCTGCGGAGGCGACGGCGGCATCGCTCGGGTGGGCGGCCTCCGTCGGCGGACCGCGAACAGCCCGACGATCGCGACGAGGATGACGACCAGCAGGATCAGCCAGATCCAGACCGGCAGGCCGAACACGATTGAGGTGAAGAAGCTGCCACCCTGGTAGTTGTACGAGGTGAGGTTGAAATTGTCCGTATTTCGGCCGCTGCGGTCGTAGTCTCCCACGCGCACCCAGTTGCCGACCTGCGCCGACCAGTAGTTCATCGTGTGGGTGAGGTTCGCCGTATTCGTCTCTTTGACCGGCGTGGTGGTAAAGGTTCCCGCCGGCACCGTAATCGTCGCGTCGGACTGAACTTCGAAGGACGTCGTCACCGTGGCATGAGACCAGGTCGTCCTAGTCGCGTTCGTTGACGAGGTCCACACGACGGTGGAGTCGGTCCAGGTGACGCCTGCGGTGAGCGGCCAGTGGAGCGTCTGGGGCGGGCTCCCTGCGATGACCACTGTGGTCTGGGTTGTGAGGTTCGCGATCGGAGCAACCACCGCGCGAATCTTCACGATGGCGAGGGTGGCCGTGCTGAACCAGATATCCGGAGTCACTTCGTAGCTCAACCCCGCGCCGAGGGGAATCTTGAGGTCCGCGGCCACGTGGTAAGACGGATAATCGGTCTGGTTCAGCGTCACCGACTCGGTCCCAGTGACGTCTAACCGGAGGGTCCCGTTGAGCGTCAGTCCTGCCGAACCGGATACGAAAGAGTACACCCAAAAGTCACCGGCGGCCCACGTGGGCTTGTTCATGTTGGCTCTCGCGGTCCCCGGAACGATTGCGAACGCCGCAACCAACAACAGGGCGAACGTGGCGACCATGACGCGGGCAGACGCGTGCATCCATCCCACCTACCGCCGGGAAGTGAGGGCTGGGCCTATGAGCTTACCGGTCCGACCCGAGGAACGTTCATCCTCATTCCGGACATTCCTCGCGGGAGGAGAATCCATGCCTGGCTTCATCAAGACGGAGATGGAAGACCGCCTCGCCATCATCACCGTGAGCCGCCCGGACGCTCTGAACGCGCTGAACTCGACGGTCTTGCGGGAGCTTTCGATGGCGATCGAGCATCTGTCCATGGCGGCGGACGTCGGGGCAATCATCCTCACGGGGGCGGGGGATCGGGCGTTCGTTGCCGGTGCGGACATCAAGGAGATGGCGAACCTCTCGGGCCTCGAGATGCAGCGATTTTCCGAGATGGGCCGGCGACTCGGAGACGCGATGGCGTCGTGCAATAAACCAATCATCGCCGCGATCAATGGATTCGCCCTCGGAGGCGGATGTGAACTCGCCCTGGCCTGCGACATCCGGATCGCCTCCGTTCGCGCGGAACTGGGCCAGCCCGAAGTAAACATCGGCATCATCCCCGGATTCGGAGGAAGCCAGCGCCTCCCGCGCCTCGTCGGGCCGGGCTGGGCCGCGGAGATGATTTACACCGGGGAGCGGATCGACGCCGCGACCGCGGAGCGGATCGGCCTCGTGAACCGCGTCGTCCCCGCCGACCGCCTCCTGTCCGAGGCGAAGGCCCTCGCCCACAAGATCCTCGAGAAGAGCCCGGCGGCGATCGCCCTCGCGAAGGCGTGCCTCCGGGCCGCGTGGGACATGCCCCTCTCCGCCGGCTTGGACTTCGAGACCGCCGCGTTCGGAATCGTCGGATCGACGCACGACAAGGCGGAAGGGATGCGCGCCTTCATCGAGAAACGCAAGCCCGCATGGACGGGCGCCTGATCAGTACGACTCGAACTCCTCTTGCAGATCGATCACGACCTGCTCGAGGACTTCCTCGAACGAGGAGCTCCGGTACTCGCGCATCCCGCCGAGCTCGCTCTGGATGCGGGCGATGAAATTGTTTGAGCTCTTCAGGAATTCCACGTTCACGAGGGATTCTTCCATCGTCATCCGCTCCTGGGGGACGGTGCGGCGCGGGGTCCCATTCGGGCGTATCCGAGGTCCCTATTTAAGAGTTGCCCGCCATTTTGCCAAACCGATCTCTTTGCTTAGGCTCCGTTCAGATTTTCACTTTCGGGCATCTCTCAGGGGCAGGATGATATAACGGTAAGATTGTGCGTAGGAGGTGCGCGCCCACCGCACACTCGTGTTCAATATTGAATGGAACGATCGCCGCCTCGGCGACCTGCTCGAGGAATTTCGTTTGATCGTCAACAAGTCCATTCGATTAGCTTTACGGGGCGATTTTCGCTCGAGAGCGTCTCTCACTCGGGCCGCGTATGCGGATTTGAGTCGAGATCACGTCATCCACAAGAAGTATATTCCTTGCGCTTTCGAAGTGGCTCTCGGCGTTCTGAAAGCCCACCGTCGGCGACTCCGAAAAGGACGGTGTTCATTGAACCCCTACATCCGCCGGCCAATCCTCAAGGCGGAGAACCAGTCGTATTGGCTTGACCGCGAGACCGGGCGTCTTCGCATACCTCTCCAAGGAACGGAAGGCGTGCAGCTCCTCCTTCCAATCTCGAAATGGCACCGGTCTTTCCTGAGCGACTCTACCTGGGGCCTTGGATCCTTGACGGTCGTCCCAGGGAAAATCCTCGTTGTGGTGCGAAAGGAGGCGCCTCCCATCTACCAACCTACGTCGGCCATGGCCTTCGACACAAACGAGGACTCGCTCGATGGCGTTCTCGCCGAGGGGGCCGACGGCTGTCCAGTGACCCATTTTCTAGGCGGAGTCAGGCAGATTCAGGCGACGCATTTCCGCCGCCGCCGGCGTTTGGCAAGGCAGAAGGCTCACGACCGACGAGTACGGCGGAAGCTATTGGCTCGCGAAGGGAAGCGAGAGCGCAATCGAGTGCGGCAGCGCCTTCACCTGACGAGCAAGCTTCTCGTAGATATGGCCAAGGCCTTTGGATCAGCCATCGTCCTCGAAAGCCTAACTCTTCGCGCCACACGCGGCCGCTCCCGTCGGATGAACCGCCGTCTCTCGTCGTGGCCTCGAGGCGAAATACATCGTCAGATCGAGTACAAGGCCGCCCTCGCGGGCGTGCCCATCATCAAGGTCAACCCTCAATGGACCAGTAAGACCTGCCCAGTGTGTGGCGCTCGGCGCCGAGATCGGGTGGGCAAGGATTTCGTGTGCCTCGTTTGCGACTGGGAGATGGATCGTCAGATCAACGCAGGCCTGAACATCCTGAAGACCGCCTTGACCTCGAACGAGGCCTTGGCAAGGGCTGTACGGTTCCAGCCCGGTGCCCTCCGCCATGATGCGGTGATTCCCCTCTACGACCTGCTCCGAGAAGGAGGAGGCGCACGGGAGGAGCCGAGCGGAGTGGAGTCACGTCCTTCGAGTATCGCTTGACAGAACCCCCGCACAGTCCGGCGAGGACTCGCGATGCTCAGCGGGCCCCGCGAAACGAGCTCGCGTCGCCGTTCTCCTCCGAACCTTTATTTAGCACACACCCTTTGGAGCGCTCCCTCGAACTGACGCGGAGTGAATCGTTGGGTAATATCCGGCCGACGTACATCAAGCGAGTCGCGATCGAACTCGCGAAGCTCTATCCGAACGAATTCACGGACGACTTCGAGAACAACAAGAGGAAGGTCTCGGAGCTGACCGACGTGCGGAGCGTCCTGATGCGCAACCGGATCGCCGGGTACGTCACCCGGTACCGGCAGCGGATGGCCGTCTAGGCCCGCGGACGCCCGCGCCCGGTCCGAGAGCGAGTGGACCCCGTCTCCCATGCCATACGCCGTCGAGACCCGTGACCTCACCCGCATCTTCGCGGGCAAGAAGAAACGGCGGATTCGCCGCAAGCGCGCCACCGGCGAAGGCGAGGACCACCTGGGTCCCGTGACGGCCTTGGACCAAGTGTCGATCCAGATTCGGGACGGCGAGCTGTTCGGCATGCTGGGTCCGAACGGCGCCGGCAAGACGACGCTGATCAAGATCCTCGCGACGCTCCTGCTGCCGACGTCGGGCCAGGCGTTCGTCGCGGGCCATGACGTGGCGAAGGATCCGTTCCCGATTCGCCAGCGGATCAACATGGTGTCCGGCGGCGAGACGTCCGGGTACGGCCTGCTGACGGCGCGCGAGAACGTCTGGATGTTCTCGCAGTTCTACGGCGTGCCGAGCAAGGTTTCGAAAGGCCGCATCGACGAGCTGATGCACACCTTCGGCCTGTGGGACAAACGGGATGCGAAGGTCCGGATGCTCTCGACGGGCCAGCGGCAGAAGATGAACATGATCCGGGGCTTCGTCACCGATCCGGACATCCTGTTCCTCGACGAACCGACCCTCGGGCTCGACGTGAACGCAGCCCGGGTGATCCGAGACTACATCACGAACTGGGTACGGTCCCAAAAGGGCAAGACGGTCCTCCTGACGACGCACTACATGGCCGAGGCGGACCAGATGTGCGACCGGATCGCGATCATCGACAACGGGAAGATCTTGGCCTGCGACACGCCCGAGAATCTGAAACGGATGATCCGCACGGAGACGACCTTCCGGCTCGAGGTGGACACGATCCGCGACATTGCGTCCTTCTCCTCCATGGAGGGCGTGAAGAACTTCTCCCACACCGATGACATCTCGAAGAACCGCACGCACCTCACGTTCATCCTCGAAGACGAAGGTCCGGTCGCGGAGATCCTGAGCGCGATCACGTCTCAAGGCAAGAAAGTCCATTCGCTGCAGAAATCCGAGCCGACCCTCGAAGACGTGTTCATCAGCATGGTCGGGAGGGGATTCGAATGAAAGCCGGGACCGTTCGCCGGACCGACTTCCGGTATCGGCTTGGTCTCAACCTTCGGGCCGTGGTGGGCCGGTCCTATCCACGGATCGTGGGCGCGAATCGCGAACCGTCGTGGATTTTCTTCGAGGCGTTGCTTCCGCTGCTCGGGATTGCGGCGTATGTATTCATCTACCAATTCTTCGGGAATCAGGCGATTGCGGTGATCACGCAATCGACCGCCACGGCACCCTGGGGGATGTGTGGGAAGCACGCCTGCGCCGATGCGGGGGAGCAAGCCCAGTACCTAGCCGCCGTGAATGCGAACACGAACGCGCTGGTCGCGTCCGTCGTCCTTGGCGGCACGATGGTCGCCTTCTGGTTGAACGTCCTCTGGTCGATGGCGAGTCAGCTGTACTGGGAAAAGGAGATCGGAAACCTTCAGCTCTACATGATGGCCCCGATGAACCGCATGGCGCTCCTCGGCGGCATGGCCGTCGGCGGAATGGTCATGACGTCGATGCGGGCGGTCTCGACCCTCGTCGCCGGGGTCCTGGTTTTCGGCGTCATCTTCCAAGTCGCGAGTCCATTGCTGCTCCTCGCCGTCTTCTTCGCCACGTTGGTCGCCTTGTACGGGCTCGGGATGATGTTCGCCTCCCTGTACCTGCTTTGGGGCCGGGAAGCGTGGAACCTGTCGGCGCTGATGGAAGAGCCGATTTTCTTCTCGAGCGGGTTCTACTTCCCGCTGGGCGGGCTCCTGCGGATTCCCGGGTGGGGTCCCGCCATCGCGATCGCCGGATCGTTCATCCCCGCCTCAATCGGCCTCGATGCGCTACGTCAACTCACCCTTGGCTCGACGGCGTTCGGCGGGACGCTGTGGATCTTCGACGTCACGACCGAGCTCGAGATCCTCGTCGTCATGGCCGTCCTCTTCTTAATCCTCGCAAGGTACTGCCTGGCGTACCTAGAGACGCTCGCGAAGCGAGAGGGGAAGCTGACCTCACGGCATCAATGAGCACGTACTGGCGGACCTTCAAGGTCGCCGCATGGCTCGGTTGGGAGATGGACTCGAATTGGACGGAGCCGTGGCTCTTCGTCCTGTACTCCATCATCAAGCCTGTCGCGGGAGCCTTCATCCTCGTGCTGATGTACGTCGTCTTCGTCGCGATCGGCCGGCCGGCGGGCGACCCGGACGCGTTCTCGTACATGTATGTCGGGAACTCGTTCTTCATCTTCGTCGCGTCCGTCCTCTTCGGCACGTTCCAGGTGATCCAATCGGACCGGGAGTGGTATCAGACGATTCGGTACGTGTACATCTCCCCGATCTCGTACTACGTGTACATCCTGGGCCGCGCGGCGTCGAAGATCGCGGTCGCGGCGTTCGCCGTGGCCATCACCCTTGTGTTCGGCGTCTTCTTCCTCGACGTGCGACTGCACCTGGCCCTCATCGACGTTCCGATGTTCCTCGCCGCCACCATCTTGGGCCTTGCGGTGCTCCTGGCCATCGGCATCTGCCTTGGCGGGATCTCGTTCCTGACCGCGAAGCACACGCACGGCCTTGCGGAGGGAATTCCAGGGCTGTTCTACGTCTTCTGTGGGGTCCTGTTCCCCCTCTCGATCCTGCCGGGTTGGGGCCAAGCGGTCGGCCGCGCGATCCCCCTGACGTACTGGTTCGACCTCACGCGGCGGCTCCTCGCTCCGAATCTCACCGTGAACACGACCCTAACCGGATACGATGCGCCGACGATCCTCCTCTTCCTCCTCGTGTCGTCCATCGCCTTCTTCGGCCTGAGCGTCCTGATTTTCAAGATCGGGGAGTACTTCGCCCGGAAGGCCGGCAAGATCGACATGACGACGTCGTACTAGGCGCGGGACGCTCGACGGGCGGTTTGTTCCCGGCGATAGGGAAATCGCTGGACGGCGCCACAGGTGGTGCACGTCACGACGACCCGACCCTGCCCCACACGGACTCGGGCGCTGACGGAGGGGAGAAGGAACGCGAGACACTTCTTGCAAAAGGACCTCTTGAATGGCGCCGGCACTCGAACGTTGTAGCGCATCCCGATCCGCCGCGCGAGTTCGACGTAGCGTCGCGCGCGGCCTGCGTGGCGTTGGAGCGCCTCCGTCTCGGCCAGGTGGAAGAGCGTCGTCATCCGCTCGAGGGCGATCCGCCGCTCCATCCCGCGATGCCGTCGCTTCACCATCGATTGCGCACCCGGTCCGAAGGATAAAATCCTTCCCCGGGCGACGAACCTTTAACTAGACTCGGCCGGTTACGCGCGGGGGACTCTCGTGCGCGACCGCGTGCGGCGTATTTTGCGGAATGTCAACGACGGACTCGACCTCGTCGTCTTCTTGAACTCCACGGAGCCGCACATCGACCGGTCCTTCTTCTACGCCACCGGCTTGACGGACGGGCTGTTCGAAGGCTGCGGCGCATGGCTCACGCCGGACGGAGGCTGCGAGATCACGACCTCCAAACTAGAGGAAGAGGCGGCGAAGAAGAGCGGCCTGCCCCTCCATGTGTTCCAGACGCGCGACGAGTCGACGGCCCGGATGAAGGCGGCGCTGAAGGGCCACCGAAAGGTCGGCATCAACGCGGCTGAGCTGACGCACGCCGCCTTCCAGCGGCTGCAGAAGCTCGCGTCCAAGTCCACTCGGTTCGTCGACGTCTCCGAGGCGGTCATGAAGACCCGGCTCGTGAAGGACGCGCAGGAAATCGAGCGGATCCAGAGGGCGTGCGACATCGCCACGAAGTCCCTCGAGGAGACGCTGCCATTCGTCCGGTCGGGCGTCACGGAAGCCGAGGTGGCCTCGGAGCTCGTCTACCGGATGCAGAAGAACGGCGCTACAGGTCCGTCGTTTCACACGATCGTGGGCTCCGGCCCGAACGGAGCTGAGCCGCACTATACGGCCGGGGAGCGAAAGATCGAGCGCGGGGACATGATCGTGATCGACTTCGGCGCGATGTACCACATGTACTGCTCCGATGTCACGAGGACCGTCGTCGTCGGCGCGGCGTCCGAGGAGCAGAGCCGGATGCACGACACGGTCGCGCGGGCCCAAGCGGCCGCCCTCGCGAAGATGAAGCCCGGCTCGACTGGGAAATCGGTCGACGCGGCGGCAAGGAACCTGATCGACCGGACGAAGTACAAGGGGCGGTTCATCCACGGACTCGGGCATTCGATCGGCCTCGCGGTCCACGACGGCGGGGCCCTGAACGCCTCGAGCGACCTCGTGCTCCGGCCAAACATGGTCTTCACGGACGAACCGGGAGTCTACGTCCCCGGATTCGGGGGCGTGCGGATCGAAGACGACGTCCTCATCACGAAGAAAGGTCCTCGCTACATGAGCACCGCGCCCCGGGGCCTCTTGGAGCTCTGACGGCCTTCATGTATGCGGTTCGTCGCGCAGCTCGCGGGCGAGGATACTCATTCGCATGACGTTCACGAAGCGCCCGTCCTTGTAGATGTCCTCGCGGTGGACGCCCTCTCGCTGGAATCCCAGTCGCTCGTACGTCCGGAGGGCCCGGGTGTTGTACTCGAGTACGTCGAGAGAGATTTTGTTAAGCCCGAGCCCGTCGAATCCGTAGCGCAGGATGACCCGCATCGCCTCGGTGCCGTACCCTTGGGACCAGAACGACGGCTCGCCAATGACGATCCCGACCTCCGCCTTCCGGTGGACGCGGTCAATCTTGTGCAGCCCCAGATTTCCGACGTGCTGGCCCTCGACCTCGATGGCGAAGATCTGCTCGTCCGTCCGCCGTTCGTAGTCGCGGAACCATCGCTCCTCCTCCGCCAGCGTCACGGGCGCATCGCGGCCTAGGAACCGGATGATCTGCGGATCCGAGAACCACTTCACGCACCGCCGGAGGTCCGAGGACGCGAGGGGCCGGAGGAGGACCCGCTCGCCGCGCAACACCCGACGGGCTTCCAACACAGCTTCCGCACGCGGGCGACGTCCTAAAGACCTTTGCCCGTCACAGATTCGATAGGGCCAAGGTCGCCTGGGTGACCCCGCCGTCGTCGTCTCGGACCGTCAGCGTGACCGTGGACGAGCCGCCGGGACAATACCCATGGACGGCGGTCGCGTTGACATCGAACGGCGCGGTTCCTCCCTGGCTCTGTGATGGATCCGGACTCACGCCGTTGTTCCTGAATGTCTCCCGGACGCTCGTTCCGTCTCCGAACTCCCATGTCGCGGTGAGATCGTCGCTCCCGGCGTCGTGAAGGCTCGCGCGGAATGTGATCCCGCTCCGGACGAAGAACGAAGCAAGGTCCAACAAGGTCCAGGTCCACGTCGTCGGGTGCCAGGCGTTGAAGTTGTGGAACATCCGCTTCTCCTGGCCGTCGGGGAAGACGACGACAATCCATGCGGGGCTGTCTCCACCCAGTTGGCCGTTCACGCGGTCGTTGAGCGGAGTGTATGCCAGCGTCGCGGTGACGTGTTCGCGGAGAGAGAACGTCAGGACGTCGGTCGTCGCCGCTTGTTTCGACGGGCTCCCGGGTTTCCGCATGAGATTCAGGGATGTGAGGACCCCACTGTCCGAGTCGACGGTGAAGGAGAGATCATGCCATTTCTCACCGGCGATTTCGATTCGGAACGCCGCCTGAGCGACGGCGTCGAGTCGTTCGATCTCGGGCGGCCGGTTCGCGATTGTCACGGCAGCCGCGGCCGAGGCGACGTGCGCTCCATCGGAAACCTCGACGACGGCGACCCCGGAGAAATCGTCCGTGTAGAGTGCCTCTGCGGTCGGCGAGGATGACCATGGGGTGTCAAACGTCCCGTTGCCCGTGAAGTCCCACCGGAACTGGAGCGGATCGCCTTCAGGGTCCGTCGAACCGCTCGCACTGAGCAGGATCGTGTCGCCTTCCTTCCCGGAATACGGGCCACCGGCGTCCGGATGCGGCGTGCCTACCGAGACGACGTCCACGAGCGGAGGCGCGGAGGTCGCATCGGCGATTCCGTCACGGTCCATGTCGGATTGCGCCCGCGGCAACTCTACCCGCCCTGCGGCCAGGGCGGGCGCCACGAGCGTGTACGACCGGGTCAATGGCTCGTACGCGGACGGATATTGCGGGTCCTCCGAGCTGCCCTCCAGTGCCGCGCGCAGATCGACGTTCCATCGCAACGTCCGCGAGCCATCATCGTGGCTGACGACTTCGTCGGGCGCGACGGAGTAACTCCCCTCCTCCACATTCCAACCCGCAGGCACGGTGTCCTCCAGTACGCCGTGGGTCACGTTCACGTCGTTCGTGATCGTGTCCTCGAACGTGTACACGGCGATGTTCGTCGCATCGATCGTGACGTGAATCTTCTGGCCGGCCGCTCCGTCGATCTGGGTCCAGAGCGGCTCCTTCCCGACGACCACTGTCGGGTTCGAGCGCAAGTACGTCCAGAAGTCGGTCTGCGTGTTCGCGTTCGGCCCTCCGTGGTGTTCGTTCGCCAAGACGGGACGCAACGCGAACGGCAACGTCTCTCCGCCGATCCGGTACGGGATCTCCGCCTGGGTGAATTGGAATTCTTCGGAACACCACCAAGCGGCATGGGGGAGGAAGTCCTGGACGACCAGGTCTCCGTACGAATAGAGGAGAGAGCCGTGCGCCGGAACCGTCTGTGTCGTCAAGACCGCATCTTGAGTCGTGCCGAGTGGATCCGGCGACGGGTTCTCGAGCGGATGCGGGCTCATCAAGACGGCCTCTTCGGACACGTCCACCGGGACGTCCGCCGCGTTCTCGAGGCGAATCCCGACCGGCGAGGTGACCGTGAGTCCGTTGCGGACGTACGTCTCGTTCACCACCGTCGCCGTCATGAGGCCGCGACCCGCCGCTTCCCAGAAGCTCATCGCGTCCGCCTGGACGTGGGCCGTCGGTCGGCCGAGTTGCAGCGAGCCGACCGCAACGAGTGCCCCAACGAGGAGAATTACGACTGTACCCTTCGGCGAAAAGACTCTCATCCCGCCCCGATCCGCTCTGTTAATCGAACACATGAAATCGAGTTTGCTTAAGGGTGCCGGCACAATTCTCAGATGTTTCGCAGCGTGATTTTCAATCGTGATAAGATCGTCTGGAGGGCCCAAAATGGCCGCGACGATGCCTTGAAGTCGCCTCCGGCGCTCCCTCGGCCGTGCTCGTCTACGATCCTCGGTTCCTCGACCACGTATCCTCGCCCCTCCATGTGGAGCGGCCGGATCGCCTCCGGTCCATCGTTTCTCACCTAGAACGAGAGGGCCTCTTCACCGACGTCGAGGGGGCGCTCCCTGCGACGGTCGCGGAAGTGAAGCGGGTCCATCGGGAAACGTATATCGAATACTTCCAGAACCTCGGCGAAGGGCTGCTTGATCCCGAGACGGCCGTGCACCCGGGGACGTTCGACCTCGCGCTCCTCGCGGCGGGGGCGGTCCTTGAGGGGACGCGATCCGCCGTGCGGGACGGCCGACCGGCAGTCGCACTCGTACGACCTCCGGGCCATCACGCGGGCCCCGACTACGGAGGCGGCTTCTGCTACCTGAACAACATCGCGGTCGCGGCCGCGGACCAGGTGGCCGCGGGAAGGCGCGTCGCCATCCTAGACTATGACGCCCATCACGGAAACGGAACGCGCGACATCTTCGCCGACAGCGCGTCCGTCTTGTATCTCTCCACGCACGAGTACGGAATCTACCCGGGCACGGGTCCCGCCGAGGACGTCGGGACGGGAGAAGGCCGCGGATTCACGGTAAACATCCCATTCTCGGCGGGGTGTGGAGACGCTTCGTACCTCGCGGCTCATGACCGGATCGTCGAGCCGATCGTCGAGCAGTTCCGGCCGGATCTGATTCTCGTGAGCCTCGGGGTCGACGCGCACTACCGCGACCCGCTCACGTCGCTCGTTGTGTCCTCCCCTGGTTATGTGGAACTCTTGACCCGGAGCGCGGCCCTCGCGACCCGTCTCTGCGGGAGCCGATTCGCCGTGGCTCTGGAAGGCGGATATCATCTCGATGCGCTGGGCGAGGTGATCGCCGGCGTCGTCGCCCGCCTCCGCGGACGATCGATTTCGCTGGCGCTTTCCGAGGTCCTCGATGACACGGGTCGTGGCGGTCCCGCCATCGAGGCGACGATTCGAGCCCATCGTCCATTCTGGAACCTACGTTGACTGGTGGTGCCGCTTCCGCTCCGTGACCTTGCGCTCCTTCTCTTTGACGATCCGCTTGTAGAGCGTGTCCAGGAGCTTCGTCAGGGCGACCCGGAGGTCCCAGTCGAACTCGTGCGCGTAGTAGATCCGGTGAGCCGTCGTGAAGCGCGCCCGGATGGAGTACTTCCAGCGGTCGCCCTCCGGCTTGTACTTCTGGAAATGGATCGTGAGGGTTCGAGGCTGTACGAGCGGCGCGATGCGACGCATCTCCTTCTGGATGACGGCGTAAATCTCGTCGTACGCTTCTTTCGGCTCGTCCTCGAGCCCGCCGATTTCCACGAAGAGCTGCTCTCGCTCCCGGAGTCCCGCGAGGAACTGCATGAGGTCCTGCGACGTGATGATCCCCACGGGCTCGTCTTTGTCCGTCACGATGATCGAGGAGACGTGGTGCTTGGCCATCAGCTCCGCCGCGCGCTGCACGTCGGCGTCGGGCCCGACGATGAGCGGCGGGTAACGCATGACGCTTTTCACTTCGATGACGGCCTTCTCCTCGCGGCCCGCGCGGTCTCCGTACTGCTCGCGGACTTTCGGGCGGGAGAACAGGTCGACGACATCCTTCAGCCCGACCACGCCCCTCAGATGGCGGTGCTTGTCGACGACCGGTACGGAGCGTTCGCCGAGGGACCGCATGATCTGCACCGCGTGCTCGACCGTGTCGTCCTCCGCCACGGCCTGCGGGTTCGGTGTCATGAAGTCCCGCACGATGACGCCCTCCAGGGCCCGCGTCTCGACGAGGGCGCGGACGATGTCTGATCGGGAGATGATTCCGACGAGCGCCTTCCCCTTGACGACGGGGATCGCACGGAACCCGGCCGAGATCATCTTCTCCGCGGCTTCGGGAAGCGGGGTCTCCGGACTGATTTGTGGCGGGATTTCAAGGACCGTTGATACTTTCGTGGCCGGGGGGAGATTGCGTCGCCGCATCAGCTCGCGCATCGTGACGACGCCGACGAGCTTCTTGCGTTCGATGACCGGGAGTTCGTGGATGTCGTTCGATTTCATCTTGCCGAGGACGTCCCCGAGCGTCTCGTCCGGGCTCGCGGTCACGAGGTCCGAGGACATGAAGTCGAACACCCGGAGGTCCTGGATTTTGTTCCGCTTCATGGAAGAACCCGCCCGCCGGGAGAGAGCGATAGCGGGCTGGCGTATAAGAAAAGTGCGGCGACCCGTTGCCGAAACCGGCGAAACCAGAACTCGAGAGAGAGCTGCCGGCAAGACCTAGAACGGCCGCCGCGGCTACGGCTTCCGGGCTTCGATGATGAAGCGGCTCTCGGTGAGCGCGACTCCGTCCGGTGTCGTGAGCCGCTCCTCGACTCGGCGAAGCGGGGCGAGATCTCGCCCTAGTGGATTAAAATCAGGAATCGTCCAAGGCGAGACGCAGAGCAGATAGACGAGCTCGCCGAGTCCGCGGTACGCCACGCGGATGTCACGCGTTTCGGCTCGAGCGACGATCATTCCCGCTCGCCGGAATCCCCGCGCATATCGATCCAGGAGCGGGCCGAAGTCTTGCATCCGGGGGAAGAACGGTCGCAGTTCATTCCACTCGTTGCGGCCAATTTGCTGCGTGTAGACCGTTCCTCCCGGTGCGAGGACTCGATGGACCTCGTCGGGATCCATCTCCTCGTGCCGATCGAGGACGAGATCGAACGCATCATCCTGAAACGGGAGGCGGAGGCTGTGGGCGCGAACCACCTCGATCCGCAGATCCGACAGCGCTCGTTTGGCAATCGGCGCGTTGACGGCCCACGGCTCCGAGGCGACCGCACGTCCGCGGTACGCGTCGCAAAGTTCTGCCAACAGTTCGCCGCCACCCGTTCCCACGTCGAGCGCATACGAGGCGCGTGCCAGGAGCTCCTTCGCCCGTCGTTTGTAATCCCACGGCAGCCCGGGTCCGATTCGTTTCGGCGAAACGCGCTCAAGATTCCATCCGACGAACGCCCGGGCGCGTTCGACGTACGGTCGGAGGCGATCGACGGATTCTGAATCCGCCTCTCGAGCGGCTCCCGGCATCGTCTGCTCGAATCGCCAGTCGCCACGATAAAGTTCTTTCTCGTCGTCTCGTTTCGCGTCGCGGTGAAAGTCCGCGCGGTCGTCGTGTTTCTCGGACGCGTGCAAGGGGTCAACTTTCGAGCGTATTGTGCGGAGAAGGCGGAGTCGCTGGGACTTGACGGGTACGTCGAGAACCGATGGGATGGAAGTGTGGAGGCGGTCTTCGAAGGCGATCGGTCCATGATTGAGACGTGCATCGAGTGGAACAAGACGTCCCAACCCTACGCAAGGGTCGAATCGGTCGAGGTGTCGTGGTCCGATCCGAAGGGAGAATTCCGCGGTTTTCGCGTCCGGCGGTAGCGGAGACGAGGAAGTGGAAGCTCGGCATCACAAACTGGCACGATGCGATTAGTTGATCTGGATGCGGTAGGTCCTTTCCGGCAAATCGTGGTGGATCGACCAAGCCTGCTCGGTTGTGAGCGACCCTCTCTCCAGCCAGGCCTTGGTCTTCTTCGGTACGGTCGCGGGTCCCAAGACGGCCCCGGGCCGGCGCGGATCGTCGATGTAATCGGTTTCCAGGAGGAATGGGGAGCCGCCTTTCAGAGCCTGCACCACGAGCTGTTCCTTGGCCAGAATCGAAGGCACGAGTCCCGAGGTGTCCTCGCGTCGCGTGAAGGGCGTCGAATGATGCTTCACGACGTACTTGGGGTCGAGCCCCGCCCTCGCGGCCATTCTCGCGAATTCCGCAAACGTCGTCGGGGTCGGATCCTCGGTATGCAAGACGACCGCGCATTCGAGGCTCTTGGCCTGAGCCATCGCATACACGACAAGGTCGTTACAGGCCCGGATGATGTCCTCGCCGACGGGAAAGTGCGGTCTCCCGATTTCGCCGAAGGCGACGGCCCTCCCCTGGCGAATGTCGTTCGCGGCAAGGTCGATCGCATGTTTCATCGCATCCGTCGCAGATTCGTGGCCGAGCGTTTCCCGCAACTGGATGAACTCGACCGGATACGGACCCAGCGCGACGAACACTTGGAGGTGAGTGGCGGCCCGGACGGCGTCGGCCATGGCCAGCGTCAAGCCGTACGCTTTTTCGTAATCGGCCGCGCGGGTAATCGGCACCTCGGCGTATGGGCTGTGAGTGAGCAGGATCGCGGTGCCGCCCGACTTCTCGAATGTCTTCGCGGCCTCGACGCCTTTGAAGCTCGCACGCAGATGGATGTGGTTGTCGAAGATGGCCACGCCTCGCCAAACGAGGGCGGTCTCTTAGGCTTTCCCGGTTCCGGGCCGAGTCGCGGGAGGGACGTTGATGCGTGCTTGGAGCGCGCGGTTCATCTCCTCGAATCCTCGGCGGGCGTCACGATTGAGGCTCCGAGCCAGGAGGGGGACGAGCAGACCGCGGAATTGCTCCCGCTGAATGAACCGAGTGCGCATCGATCCGAGGGGTTCGATTTGAAAAATGTGTTCGCCGTCGAAGAGTCGAGGAAGGCCGAGGCGGCCCAGCCATCGCAGCTCGCGGTTCGGGATGACCGCCTTGACGGTGGGTCGAAATCGCATCGGCCGGGTCCCCGTCGCCCCGATGAGCACGTCGAGTCGCGAGCCGACCTGCATCTTGCCATGGATCCGCCGGATGAACGGGTTCCACTCCGGGAACCTCTCGAAATCGGTCAGGATTTCCCACACGCGTTCGACCGGCGCGTCGATCTCAACCTCGGTTCGAAGATCTAACATCGCGCTAGCGGAGCAGCCCGGCGGCCTTCAGCTCCTGCGTAATCTTCTCAACGGCCTCCTCGACATCCGAGGGCTTCCGGGCGCCCGTGCACACGAGCTTGCCGCTCCCGAACAGGAGGACGACCACCTTTGGCACGTCGATCCGGTACACGAGGCCGGGGAACTGCTCCGGCTCGTACTCGACCTTCTCGAGGCCGAGAGAGATCGCGATCGCGTTCAGGTTGATTTCAGTCCCGAGGTCCGACGAGGCGACGATGTTCTGGACCTCGATCACCGGGTTCTTCTTGATCGGGATGCCGGCCGCCTCGATCTGTTTCGCGACCATGTCGATTGCGGTCTTGACGTGCTCGAGGCTCTTTGCGCCCGTGCAGACGACTTTCCCGCTGCGGAACAGGAGCGTCGCCGTCTTGGGTTCCTTTAATCGGTAGATGAGTCCCGGGAACTGTTCCGGCTCGTACTCCGCCCCTCCGAGGGCGAGGGCGATCGCCTGGAGGTCGAGTTCCTCTCCCAGGGACGTCGAGGCGACGACGTTCTCAATCTTGATTTTGGCCAAAGTTACACCACCTCTCGCTGTGGCCTCGAGAGCCGCAACGGGGTTGAGTACTAGAGGGGAGTCAAAGAGTAGTTTATAAGGTTTGGTCGCGAACGTTCGCCCCCGAGACCGCGCGGAAGGCCGCCTCCTTGCCCCGCACGAGCGCGTACAGCCCCGCGTTCAGGGGAACGGGGATCCGATGGCGTCCTGCGGCCCGTACGATTGATCCGGTGATCGCGTCGATTTCTGTTCGATGGTGCCGGTCCAAGTCTTGGAGCATACTCGCCCGGTTCGCGGCGGTCCGCTTCGCGACGAGGATCGTGCGATGTCGCAACTCCTGTTCATCGACGTGCGCGCCTTCGGCCTTCGCGACCGCGGTCGCCTCGCGGCACACATTCTCGATGAGGCCCACAAGGCGCTTGTCCCGTACGAGCCGCCCGTTCGGGACCTCCGCAAGAGCGGCAATCGGATTGATTGATGCGTTCACGACGAGCTTGGACCACAGTTCTGTTTGAATGTCACTCGTCACGCTCGCGACGATTCCAACGTCCGCGAGGAGATCCCGCAAGCGGACGAGGTCCGATTCGTCGACGCGAGTCCACGCGCCAAGTACAGTTTCGCCGACGCCGGCATGCCGGATCTCGCCCGGGCCGACGAACGTGACGCCGTGCGCCGTTGTGCCCGCGACGACGCGCCGTGCGGCCTTCTCGATTGTCTCGGCGTTCCCGAGACCATTTTGAAGCGTCACGAAGATCGCGCGGTCGGCGAAGGGACGCAACGCAATCATCGCGTTCGCGGTATCGTACGACTTCGTCGTGATGAACACGAAGTCCGGTTTCGCGTTCTGCGGCACGCGGGTTGCGGCGCGCGGTTTCGCAATAATCGCCGTCTTTCCACGAACTCGAAGGCCGTGGGATTTGATCGCCGAAATGTGCTCCGCCCTCCCGATGAGAGTCACATTGTGCCGTTGAGAAAGAAGGCCTCCGAAGAAGCTTCCCATCGCGCCCGCACCGAACACCAAGATTTCCACGGCGCGTGTGATGCGGATGCACTCCAAAACGGTTTCGCTGCATGCTTCGCATCTTCTCCTTTTTATATAAATCGTAGAATGGACGAATTTTTGTCGCTTCGCTACTTTTAAGACCCCTTTTGACTATACAGAAAATAGGGAGGAAAGAAGTGGCCAAGAAAAAGAAGGGCAAGAAAAAGAAGAGATAGGCGCTTGCCCGGCCAGCCCTCGCGATGATTTGTCGCTCGGCGACTCATCGCGTCGCACCCTTTTCCCGTTTTTCATTCCTCTTATTCCTTTTCATCTCCCGGCCAATTCGATCTGCGATCTTCAGCGGTTCGGGATATCTGCGGAGGGTTGACGCGCGAACCACTTCGAGCGCGCGATCCAGAGAGATGCGGTGGCCGACGGAGACAAAGTTCGGCCGCTCGCAGCCCGGCGGAGTCCACGCGTATCCGCGGACCTGACCTCGGAATTCGATCGCCGTCACACCTGAGGGCGAATGGCCTCTCTTCGTCACACGACCAACCAGCGGGTGCTTCGCCACGCCGATCGTCGGAAGGTCGAGTCGTACTCCCACGTAGCACGCGATTCCGAAGAGAGCGGGATGCAGACGGCCGTGACCGTCAACGAGGAGGACGTCCGGTCGCTGATTGAGGCGACGAACGGCTGCCTCGATTCCCGGAAACTCGCGATAAGCCAGGTATGTCGGGATATACGGAAAATCGACGTGATGCCTTACCGCGGCAATGTCGATTGGATTGAGATCCTTTAGGTCGACGCATGCGGCCACGACATACATCGCATCTCCGTCATAGCCTGCGTCGACGCCGGCGATGCGTTCGAATTGTCGGCCCGTGTCCAGTTCGACGACGCGGTCGCTGAGCTTCCGTTGCTCGTCTCGGAGCGTGGTGAGAAGGCCGACGGGTTGCAACACGTCAAGGATGCGTCCCGATGAGACACGCCCACGCACTAGCTGGAAACCCTCTCGCTCGAGTTCCGATGATGCGGATACGAGAACCGGACGGCCATCCGCGCGGACGACGCGGTGGCTCCCCGCCGTGTCCGGATGAGTGTTCAACCATGTGGCCACCGATCGGGCCGCCCGAATGTCGCCCAACGCCCGCGCGATGGCTCCGCACGTCGCCACGCGGCCGGGTCCGACTTGATCGAGGCATTCTTGAAGAGCCTTCGAGAAATCGACGTCCACGCGCGCACAGGGACTTGCGTCCGCAATACTCTTGCCATTTCCAGGATTCGCAACGGCAACCATTCCCGTCTCTCCGATTGCGCGGGAAGCCGCGAAAACCCTTTCTACGGCTCGTCCCATCGACGGGCCACCGATGTCCCTCCTGCTTCGCGGTGGCCTCATTATCACCCAGGACGAAAAGCGTCGGCTCGTGTCCGGTGACCTTCTCGTGGAAGACGGGCGAATTGTCGCGGTGGGCGAGGCGGATCGCACCGCGGACGAGGTCATCGATTGCTCCGGGTGCGCCGTCCTTCCCGGTTTCATCAACCTCCACCACCACGTCGCGAACACGCTCCTCCGCGGCATTGCGGACGACATGCCGCTCGAAGAGATGCTTCCAAAAGCCTCCGCGATCGACGCGAAGCTCACGCGGCGCGACGTGCAAATCGGTGCGCTCCTCGGATGCGTCGAGATGATCCGTTCGGGGACGACGAGCTTTCACGACCTGTTTTACTGGGAAGACGAGATCGCGCGGGCCGTGCGCGAATCGGGGATGCGTGGGTTTCTGTCGTGGGTCACGCTCGATGAGGCCTTCACGACGCAGCACGGCAGCCCGGTGAAGAACGCCGACGCATTCGTCGCGAAGCAGAAGGGCGATCCTCTCGTCACGCCCTCCGTCGGCGTGCAGGGCGTCTACTCGGCCTCGGAGGAAACCTACACGAAGGCGAAAGAAATCGGCGAGCGACGCGATGTCCGACTCCACACGCACCTCTCCGAGACGCGCGGGGAGGTGGAAGCCCATCGCGAGAAGACCGGCCTTCGACCGGTCGAGTGGCTCGAGAAGATCGGGTTCCTCGGGGAGCGGGTCACCGCGGCGCATTGCGTTTGGATCACGATGAACGAAGTCCGCGCCCTCGCTCGTTGCGGCACGAGCGTCGCTCATTGCCCGGTCTCCAACATGAAGCTCGCGAGTGGCGGCGTCGCGCCGGTGCCCGAAATGATCGAAGAAGGCGTCGTCGTCGGCCTCGGGACCGACTCGCCGATCTCGAACAACGGGATGGACGTCTTTGCGGACATGAAGGTCGCCGCGCTCCTGCACAAAGCGACCCGGTGGGACGCGCGGGTGATGTCGGCGCAGACCGTCCTCGACCTCGCGACGATCCAGGCAGCCCGCGCGTTACACGTCGAACAGGAAATCGGTTCGATCGAGCTCGGGAAGCGTGCGGATCTCGCGGTCGTCTCTCTGAAAGGCGCCCACACAACTCCTTTTTATCCGGAAACCGTCATCCGGCACCTCGTCTACAGCGGCCGGGGGAGCGATGTGCAAGCGACGATCGTCGATGGCCAGATTCTAATGTCGGGGGGCGTCGTGCGAACCGTCGACGAGGCGGACGTCATCGCTCGAGCGCAAGAGACGGCCCGCGAGCTGTTCGAGGCGTGAGCCGTGATCGTCGGCGTCGACGAGGCGGGGAGAGGTCCCGTCCTCGGTCCGCTCGTCGTGGCCGGCGTCGCGGTCGAGTCCGACGTCGCGTTGCGCCACATGAACGTCCGAGATTCGAAGAAACTCTCGCCGGAGAAGCGGGAGGCGCTGGCGCCCGAGATCGAGAAGGTCGCGACCTGGGAGCTCCTCGTGATTCCCGCCGAGGAGATCGATATGATGCGCGCGGAGATGTCCCTGAACGACTTCGAGGCGAAGCTCTTCGCTCAGCTCATCGAGCGGCTGCATCCGGAGACTGCCTACGTCGACGCCGCGGACGTGGACGAGATCGAATTCAAGCGCCGTGTGCAGCGGGAACTGCGTTTCGCCGTCGAGGTCGTCTCCCAGCACAACGCGGACGAGCTCTTCCCGGTCGTAAGCGCGGCGTCGATCTTGGCGAAAGTCCGCCGAGACCGAGAGATGCGTGCGATCGAGGCCGAAATCGGCGATACGATCGGCTCGGGTTATTCGTCCGATCCGGACACGATCACGTTCCTGGAAAAGTGGATTAAGAAAAACGGGACTCTGCCGCCGCACACGCGGACCTCGTGGGACACCGCCCGGCGGTTGCTCGCGGAGTCGCGGAACCGAAAGCTCGATGAATTCGGCGGTCGGTAGCGATGAGGGAGATGCTCGAGGACCTGATTCGCAAGTTCAACGCGAAGGTCGCGTCCGATCCCGCGCTCGGAGCGGAGCTCGTCGGCCTCCGGAAGACCGTCCTGATCGAACTGAAGGACGGCACGAAGTATCACTTCACTCTCGCGGATCGGAAGGTGGCCGGTCTGATCGACGGTGGCGTCGATCCTGCAGACATCACGATTTCCACCGATGCGGACACACTGCGCGGACTCATCCTCCGGGAGATTGGTCCGTTCAAGGCGTACGCCACCGGCAAGATCAAACTGAAGGGAACTCTCGAGGACCTCGCGCGCTTCCGAAAGTTTTTCTGAGCTGGCGCCCGCGATAGGTTTATCCGACACGTTCCAATGCGGACGGACGACCGCCGGCGCGCCGTGGCTCGATGTGCTGAGGTAGCGGGGTGGGGTAGCCAGGATATCCCGTCGGGCTCATACCCCGGGACTCCCAGGTCCCCGGTGAGACACCCGGAGATCGATGGTTCAAAAGGGCGGTGAGGAACGGCCTCAGGCCCGGAAAGTCCATCCCCCGCTATCGAGTTCCGACGTCGGCGGCGGTCTCTTCGTTGTGGCCATCGTGTCGATTTCGCAAAGTCCGAGAAAGTTAACCTCGTTTAAGGTTAACTTTCGGCTCTCTCCTGTGACTCATCTTGTGGCCTGATTCTCACGACGGAGCTTTTATGCATTATGGGCCGGGTGGTCCGGCGCTCGGCAGGCTTTCAATGGATCGCGTCAAGACGGGCGTCGTGGGTCTCGACACGATGCTGACCGGCGGCCTGCTGCCTGCGCGACCGTACGTCGTCTCGGGCCCGACCGGGAGCGGCAAGACGATTCTGGCCCTCCATTTCCTCCTCGAAGGGCTCCGACAGCAGGAACCGTGTCTTCTGGTCACCCTCGATGAGCCGCCGATCGAGGTCAAGGCGAACATGGCCACGTTCGGGTGGAACCTGGACCGTCTCAAGATCCTCGATGCGACCCCGGACATCCGCGCGCACAAACGCCAGCGGTCCGTGATCGACGTCGGCACGTCCCTCGACGTGCGGGACATGGAGGACGTCACGGAGATCCGCCAGTCCTCCCAGATCCGCGCCCTCGAGGTCACCGTGCACAGCGTACAGAAGATGATCAAACAGGAATTCTTGCATCACCTCGAGCGGACGAAGCAGCGATACAAGCGCGTCGTCATCGATTCGATGACCGCGCTGAAGATGTTCGCGATGCAAGGCCAGGACAGCCGAATCCTGATCCAATCGTTCGTCCGGTTCCTCGCGGAACTGGAGGCGACGACCCTCATCATCTCGGAACGCCTCAACAAGAAGATCCTCGAGACGGAGTTCTTCCTCGCACGCGGCGAGGTACGGCTCCACAAGTGGATCGACGGAAGTGTGATCCGCCGCGCGATTTCGATCGACAAGTTCCGCGGTTCCTCGTTCGACGATCGGATGCATCCAATCTCGATCGGGGACAACGGAATGGTCGTCTACCTGGACGCCCCCGCGCAGACGCGGGTGTCGAGCCCCGCTCCGAAGCCGGGTGAATCGCTCCTCGAGACCCGGCTCATCGACGAGGTCTCGAACGTGATTGAGTCGATCATGCGTCACATCGAAGACGCCCATCGACGCCAGGTCCCGATCCGGGACATCGAGGTGTCGTTGTCTCGAGCAATGCTCGCCTTCCAACGCCGGAACTATCAGAAGGCGATGAAGCTCGCCCTCGCGTGCGACGCGGAGGTCCGAGAGCGCCTCGCGCAGGCTCCGCCTCCACCGCCGACCTCGCAGCTGCCGCGTCCGCCCCAGGTGATCCGCTGACCGCCGCGGCCAAGATCCGGACCGGCATCCCGGGTCTCGACAAGATGCTGCACGGCGGCTACGTCCCGGGACGGCCGTACATCGTCTCGGGTCCTCCGGGCGCCGGCAAGACGATCCTCGCGATGCAGTTCCTGCGGGAGGGCCTGGAAGGCGGGGAGCGATGCCTGTTCGTGGCCCTCGAAGAGCCCCCGAACGAGCTGAAGATCAACATGCGCGGATTCCGCTGGAACCTGGACGACCTCGACGTCCTCGACGCGAACTCCGATATCCGACGGTTCGAGCCCACGCCGATCCTCGAGATCTCCACGGAGGAAGAGCCCGCGAAGATGCGAGCGATCGGGGAGCGGATCCGGAAGACACCGGACTTCGAGAGCAAAGAAGTCACGGTCCACTCGTTGCAGCAACTGCTGAAGAACCTGTTCCTGAAGAGAAACTACGAGCGCGTCGTGATCGATTCGATGACGGCCCTCAAATATTTCTGCATGCGCGAGTTCGAGGAGACCGTCACGACGCAGTCGTTCATGCGATACCTCGCGGAGTCGAAGGTCACTTCGCTGCTCACCCTCGAGCTCCCGGAGGAAGGCGAAGTCCCTCCGGAGGCGTTCCTGGCGCGCGGGGAGCTCCGCCTCCACAAACTCCGGGACGAGACGGGCATCAAGCGCTTCCTGTCCGTCGAGAAGTACAAAGGCTCGTCCCACGACGAGTCCGTGTATCCGTTCGAGATCACGAACGCCGGGATCGTGATCAACATGGCCCCGATGGCCGCGACGGCCCACTGAAGCCCCTTTTCCGTGGCAGCCCTTCGGCGGATGTCAACGCGGCGTTTGTCAGACAGATGTATGACTACTTTTAAATAGGGCAAGATGGATTCGTCCGCCCGTCAGTCTCCATCGGGATGGGATGGCACAATGAAATCACTTCTCAACGAAGCCCTGGCCCGGCACCAGGAAGCCGAGGCGAAGGAAGAGCGCGAGTCCGAGAAAGCCAAGGCCGTGGAAAAGAAGAAGAACGGCGACGACGAAGAGATCGAAAAGATTGTGGAGTCGATCAATGTCTCGATCAAGATCGTCGGCTGCGGCGGGGGCGGATCGAACACGATCAACCGATGCAGCGAGGCCGGGATCACGGGCGCGCAGCTGGCCGCCGTGAACACGGACGCCAAGCACCTGCTCTCCGTCCACGCGCCGAAGAAGATCCTCATCGGCAAGCGCCTCACGAAAGGCCTCGGTGCCGGAGCCCTCCCGGAGGTCGGCGAACAGGCCGCCCACGAGAACGAGGAAGAGATTCGAGACTTCCTCCGCGGTTCTCACGTCGTGTTCATCACCGCGGGCATGGGCGGCGGGACCGGGACCGGCTCCGCACAGTACGTCGCCCGCGTCGCGAAGGAGGAAGGCGCCCTCACGATGGGCGTCGTCACGATGCCCTTCAAGTCCGAAGGCCGCATCCGGATGGAGAACGCGGAGGCCGGCCTGGACAAGCTCCGCAAGTTCAGCGACACGACGATCGTCATCTACAACGACAAGCTCCTCGAGCTCGTGCCCCGACTGCCGATCAACGCCGCGTTCAAGGTCGCGGACGAAATCCTGATGCAGTCGATCAAAGGCATGACGGAGATCATCACGAAGCCCGGCCTCGTGAACCTCGACTACGCGGACCTCATGACGATCATGAAGGGCGGCGGGGTCGCGATGATCGGAATCGGCGAGAGCGAGGAAGAGCGGGACCGGATCGACTACGCGATCAACGAGGCCCTGGAATCCCCGTTGCTCGGCGAGGTCGACCTGACCCACGCCCGCGGCGCCCTCGTGCGCGTCGTCGGCGGACCCGACTTGACCGTGTCCGAGGCGGAGAAGGCCGCGGAGATTGTGGGCCAGAAGATCAACCCGCAGGCGCGGATCATCTGGGGTTGTTCCGTCGAGGACGACCTGCAGAACACGGTTCGCGTGCTCCTGGTGATCACGGGCGTCAAGTCGAAGTCGCTCCTCGGCAAGGACGTGTACACGGGCCTCGTCAAGACGTCCGCCGAAGTGGACGAAGTACACTGACCTCCTCCTCTTTTTACCCGAACCTTTTTCCATTTCTCCCCCATCGCCGAGCGTGAGCACGCACCGCCCGCGGTATCGATACATCGCGTTCCGGGTTGACGGGTCACGGCCGTTCCGACGCGAAGAGGTGCTGGAGGCCCTGCGGACGACGTCGCCGCGACTCTGGCTCGTCGACTTCGCGGGGACGTTGGGCCTCGTCCGGACCACCCATCTCGAGAAAGACGCCGCGATTCATGCGCTGAACGACATCGGTGCCATCGGCGGAGAAACGGTCCGCGTGACGACGGTCGGCACATCGGGAACGATTCGCGCGGCGACTCGCAAATACTTGGACCGCGCGGACAGCGCTCGCCGAGAACACAAAAAGAACCCTTATAAGTGACCGCTTGATTAGCGGCCCGAGGTTTATCATATGCAGCCGGGCCAGATGGCGTACGACCGCGCGATTACGGTCTTCAGCCCAGACGGCCGCCTGTTCCAGGTGGAATACGCTCGCGTGGCGGTCACGCGGGGCAACACCACCGTGGGTCTGAAGTTCAAGAACGGCATCGTGCTGATGGCCGACAAGAAGATCGGATCGCGGCTCGTCGAAACGTCGTCGATCGAGAAGATCTTCCAGATCGACGAACACGTCGGGGCGGCGACATCCGGCCTCGTAGCCGATGCGCGGGTCCTCGTGGACTATGCCCGGCTCGTCGCGCAGATCAACAAGGTCACGTACAGCGAGAAGATCGGGGTCGACCTCCTCGTGAAGCGGATTTGCGACTACAAACAGAACTACACCCAGTACGGCGGCGTGCGTCCGTTCGGGACGGCGCTCCTCGTCGCGGGCGTGGACGACCTCGGAACCCATCTGTTCGAGACGGACCCGAGCGGCGCCCTCGTGTCGTACAAGGCCGGGAGCATCGGTCAGGGACGCCAGGCGGTCATGGAACTCCTCGAGGAGAAGTACAAGGAGAACATGGCCCAGGACGACGCGATGATCCTCGGCCTGCAGGGCCTCCAAAAGGCCGCGGAAGGCGAGAAGCTCGACGCCCGCGCGATCGAGGTCGGCCTGATCGTCGAGGGGGAGAAGTTCCGACGGCTCTCGGAGACCGAAGTCGGTCAGTATCTCACCCGGATCCCGACGGCGTCTTAGGCGAGCGAGGTCATGCCTAAAGAGCTCCGATCGGACCGTCGCGACGACATCTTCAAGGAATATGTGATTGCCCGCGTCGAGAAGGCGGGCGAGAAGTTCGAAGTCCTCGTGAAGCCGAACGCGGTCCAGCGGATCCGGGACGGCAAAGAGGTCGATCTCCTTCGGGAGCTCGCCATCGACGAGATTTTCAAGGATGCGCACAAGGGCTCGAAAGCGTCCGAGGAGAAGATGATGGAATTCTTCGGGACCACGGAGCCCCTCGCGGTCGCCAAGCAGATCGTCCAACGCGGCGAGATTCAGCTGACGACCGAGCAGCGTCGCCAGATGTTGGAGGCGAAGCGCAAACAGATTGTGCAGTACATCGCCGCGAATGCGATCAACCCCCAGACGGGGGCGCCCCATCCTCCGCAGCGGATCGAGAACGCGATGGAGGAGGCGAAGGTCCACGTCGACCCGTTCAAGAGCATCGAGGAGCAGGTGAAGGAGGTCCTCGACGCCCTCCGGCCTCTCATCCCAATTCGCTTCGAGAAGGTTCGGATCGCGGTGAAGCTCAGCGCCGAGGACAGCGCGAAGGCCTACGGGGACATCAAGTCGTTCGGCACGATCGTCAAGGAAGAATGGTCTCCCACCGGAGCCTGGATCGGCGTGGTCGAGATGCCGGCCGGCTTGCAGACCGAGTTCCTGGAAAGGCTGAACGCGAAGACGAAAGGAAACGTCGAGACTCGGATCCTCAAGGCCGAGCAGCGCATTTGAGATTTGCAGACCGGCCATCCGATCCGGATCGCCGATTAACCGGAAGCCTCAAGTAGCCGCCTCGGTTTCGACGCGTTGCGTGAGAGAGAGATACCAATGCAGAGCAGTGGGGCGCTCCGCCCGATTGTCATTCCGGGCGAAGCCGTCGGCGGCCCTGGGCTGAAACCCGGGCCTGGCACATACAGCGAAGGCGGACGTGTTTTCGCGGCACAACTGGGCATTCGGAACGAGCACGAGGGTCTCGTCAGCGTGATCCCGCTCAACGGGCGGTACATCCCGCAACGGGGCGACGCCGTCATCGGCGAGGTGGTCGACCAAGGCCCATCCCATTGGCTCGTCGATATCAACTCTCCGTATCCCGCTCCCCTCCACGCGACGGAATCGCCCTGGCGGGTCGAATTCGGCGACACCGCGCGGTACCTGAAGGTCGGCGACGTGATCATGTGTCATGTCCTGAGCGTCGACGAGATCAAGCGCGTCCAACTGACGATGCAGGAGCGCGAGGCCCGACGCCTGACCGGTGGCATGGTGATCGAGATCTCGCCCACCAAGGTCCCGCGGGTGATCGGCAAGCAAGGGAGCATGGTGTCTCTGATCATGGACCTGACCGGGTGTCGCATCTACGTGGGGCAGAACGGGCGGATCTGGCTGGACGGGGACGACCGCAGCGCCGCGATCGCGACGATGGCGATCCGCCTGATCGAGGAGCGGGCCCAGGCGGTCGGCCTGACGGAAGCCGTGCGCGAACTAATCGAGCGGGAGAAAGGACGAGGGCGAGGGCCGAGGCCCTCCTAAGGAAGGTTTTCCATGGAAGACATCGAGCACATCGAAAAAGAGATGAAACTGATTAACTCCGACGGACGCCGACTGGATGGCCGGTCGTTCGATGAGTTGCGACCGATTCGGATCGAAGCGGGCGTCTTGCGGCGGGCGGACGGTTCCGCGTACATCGAATGGGGCGGGAACAAGGTCCTCGCGGCGGTGTACGGTCCGCGCGAAGCGCACCCGAGGCACCTCCAGGATCCCGCGCGGGCCCTCGTCCAGTGCCGGTACAACATGGCGCCCTTCAGCGTGTCCGACCGAAAGCGGCCCGGACCCGATCGGCGGTCCGTGGAGATTTCGAAGGTCATTTCCGAGGCGTTCAGCTCGGTCGTCTTCAAGGAACAGTTCCCGCGCACGTCGGTCGACATCTTCATCGAGGTCCTCCAAGCGGACGCGGGCACGCGATGCGCCGGCCTGACGGCGGCCAGCGTGGCCCTCGCCGACGCGGGTGTCCCGATGCGCGACCTGGTCACGTCATGCGCCTCAGGGAAGATCGACGACGTCGTCTGCCTCGACCTCAACAAAGACGAGGACAACTTCGGTGATGCGGACTGCCCCATGGCCATCGTGCCCCGGACCGGGGATGTCGTCCTCTTGCAGATGGACGGCCACCTCACGTACGACGAGTTCCAGAAGGCGATGGGCCTGTCCATCGACGCGACGAAGCGGATCTACGAGATGCAGCGCGATGCGCTCCGACGTCGCTATTCCGTCACCCTCGAAGACATCCTGAAGGAGGCGCCTCCCGCGGCGGCACCGGTCGAGCCGGAGCCCGAACAGCCGCCGGAGGACGACTTCGGCCCGGAGGGGATCTGATGAGCGAAGAAATCGTCTCCGAGCTGATGCGGGCCCACGTCTACCGCCTCGCGTCGACGGGACAGCGGGTCGACGGACGTCGCCTCGACGAGCCTCGGAAGGTGAGCGTCGCCCGCACGTTCGTCAAGACGGCGGAAGGAAGCGCCCGCGTGAAGCTCGGGAACACCGACGTACTGGTCGGCATCAAGATGTCCGTCGGCGAACCGTATCCCGACACCCCGAACACCGGGGTCCTTTCGACGAGCGTCGAATTGATCCCGATGGCGAGTCCCACCTTCGAAGCCGGCCCACCGCGGCCCGATGCGATCGAGCTCGCCCGGGTCGTCGACCGCGGGATCCGCGAGTCGAAGATGGTGAACATGGAGCGGCTGTGTATCACACCGAAAGAGAAGGTCTGGATCCTGTTCATCGACATCCACGTCCTCGATTACGACGGGAATCTGTTCGATGCCTGCTCGTACGGCGCGGTCGCGGCCCTCTCCTCGACGATTGCGCCGGCGAAGGGCCAAGGCCTTGGCGACGACTTCCCGCTCCCGGTGGAGCACTGGCCCGTCAGCGTGACGACCGCGAAGATCAAGGACCTCTTGCTCGTCGATCCGAGCCTCGACGAGGAGCGCATGGCCGATGCTCGACTCACCGTCACGACGGATGAGAACGGCGACATCCGCGCGATGCAAAAAGGCTTAAGTGGAAGCTTTACTTACGAAGAGGTGAAGCGGATTATCGAGACGGCCCAGCGCGTCGGCCGCGACATCCGCCCGCTCCTTCAATCCTCCTGAGATCCTCCATGGCCCGTCGCACGCGAAAGGCAGGCATCGTCGCCCGTTTCGGCCCCCGCTACGGGGTGCGAATCCGCCGCCGCGTCCAAGAAATCGAGGAGGGCCTGAAAGGGCGGCACACGTGTCCACGGTGCGCCGCGATCTCGGTCCGCCGGAAATCGACGGGCGTCTGGGCGTGCCGCCGATGCGGCTACGTCTTCGCCGGCGGGGCGTACCGGCCGATCGTGACGACCTCGTTCAAGCGGGAGGTCACGGAGACCGCGCCGAAGCCGGAAACGAAGGCGGAGGAGGCCTGACATGTACAAGTGCGCGAAGTGCCTGGAGCCGATCCGGGCGAACATCAACACGGTCGGGATTCAGTGCGAGCGCTGCGGCTCCAAGATGTTCTACAAAGAGCGTCCGAACGTGAAGAAGGTCGTCAAGGCGCGATGACCATGCGGCGCGCGACGATCGTGCTTTCCGGTCCTGAGGCCGGCGTGGTGTACGAGGCGTTGCGGCCGGAGACCGGACGCGACGTCCCGAAGGCACGCGTCGCGATGCGCTCGGCCCCCGGTCGCCTCACCCTCACGATCGACGCGGACGACACGGGTGCGCTGCGAGCCGCCGTGAACTCGTACCTGCGCTGGGCCGATGTCGCGGCCCGCGTTCGCCACGAGGTGAAGGCGTGAAGGACATTTCCCCGCAGCTTCAGAACCAGATCGCCCAGTACCAACAGCTGCAGAACCAGCTCCAGGTCCTCGGCAGCCAACGCGTCCAACTCGAGGCGAAGCTGCGCGAGATCGAAGGGACCTTGGAGGAACTGGGCAAAATTAAGGACGATACGCCGGTGTACAAGAGCATCGGGATGCTGCTCGTCCGGCAGGACGATCGCGAGGCACTGAAGAAAGAGCTCGAGGAGCACAAGGAGACCCTCACGATCCGGGTGAAGTCCCTCCAGAAGCAGGAGAAGGCCCTCACGCAGCGATACGAGGACCTCGCGACGAAAATCCAGTCGGCTCTCGGCACCGCGCCGACGCCGGCGGACAACGGCTGATTCCCTCCTGATGCGACGCTGCAAATCCTTATATCGGCACGTCCATTGGCACACCCGTGGCCGATGATTCCGGCTCTTCGGATGCCCAAGAGGTAACGGAGGAAGAGGCCGAGGAAGCGACGGACGAGGCGACGGACGACGCGACCGAGGAGACGGCCCCGGCGGTCCGGCCGCCATCGCCGTTCAGCCGCGCGAGCCTGTCCCGGTTCCTCATGATTTTCCTGTTCCTCCTCGCGCTGTACGCGATCATCGACCAGCAAGTGGGGCTCGGGTTCGCGCGCGGGGCGGACGCGATCCTGTTCCCGCTCTTCGGCTTCGGTGGGACCCTTCCGGTCCTGACGATTCTCCTCGCGGGCATCTTGACGACGACGATCGGCTCGATCATCCGGGACCACTACACGAACTGGGTGAAGATGGCCCGCACGCAGAAGGTCATGTCCGCGTGGCGGAAAGAGAATATGGAAGCCATGCGAAAGGGCCAGCAGACGAGGCTCGCGCAGCTCAAGGAAGTCCAGAAGGGGTTCGCGAAGGACCAGATGGACATGATGTCGACGCCGTACAAGTCAACGGCGTGGACGATCTTCCTGTTCATCGTGATCTTCACGTGGCTCCGGCTCTTTGTCGACGTCGTGCTGCAGGCCCGCGGGAACCAGTGGATCGCGGTGCCGTGGTCGAACCACGTGTTCCTGAATAACCCGGGCTACGTGTTCCCGGCCTGGGTCCTGCTGTACTCTCTGCTCGCCATCCCGTTCGGGCAGATCGTTGTCCGCGTCCTGAAGTACATCCGGTTCCGACGGCGTCTCCAGGCGATGGGCGTTCCGCTCCGGGAGTGAGTGGACGAGACCGCCTGAGGGACGTCGATGATCCTCGTCATCGGAGGGCCGCCCGGCAGTGGCAAGACGACGGTCGCGGAGCGGTGGGCCGCGGCGCGCGGATCGGTCCTCGTGTCCGCGGGCATGCGGTTCCGGGCGATGGCGAAGGAACGGGGCCTGAGCCTCGAAGCGTTCGGCCGCGCCGCGGAGGGCGATCCGAGCATCGACCGCGCGCTGGATGCCGCCGTCCTCTCGGAGATCCGGACCCACGTGGCCGAGGGCCGGGACGTCGTGGTCGATGGACGGATTCAGGCGTACCTGCTCGTGAAGGAGCAGATCCCGTGTCTCAAGGTGCTCATCGATGCGCCGCTCGCGGTTCGCTCGAAACGTATCGCCGGCCGAGAGGGGACGACCGTGGAGGAGGCGAAACGCGAGATCCTCTCGCGCGAGCGGTCGGAACGGATCCGGTACAAATCGATTTACGGAATCGACGTCGGGGACACCCGAATCTTCGATCTCGTGATCGACTCGCGGGCGCGGACCCCGGACGAAGTCATCGCGAAGATCGCCGCGCGGGTGGGGGGATGAGCGACCTCGTCGTCCTCCACGAGGTGCCCGACTCGAAGTACGGAACGAGACCCGAGGACCGGTCGATCGAGGAACGGATTCGCCTCGGCGTGGCGATCGTCGACAAGCCGACAGGCCCGACGTCCCACCAGGTCAGCGCATGGGTGCGGGACATGTTCGGCGTCCCGAAGGCGGGCCACTCCGGCACCCTCGATCCGCGCGTGACCGGCGTCCTCCCGGTCGCTCTCGCCGACGCGACGCGAGCGCTCGAGGCCGTCCTCGAAGGGGACAAGGAATACGTTGGCGTGATGCAACTCCACCAGGACGTCGACGAGCGGCGCGTCCGGTCCATGATGGGCCGGTTCGTCGGGGAGATCTATCAGATCCCTCCGATCCGGTCGGCCGTCAAGAGGGAGCAGCGAACACGGCACGTCTACGAGCTCGAGCCGCTCGAGGTCGATGGCCGGAACGTCCTCTTCCGGGTGCGGTGTGAATCCGGCACCTACATTCGCACCTTGTGCGCGGACATCGGCGATGCGCTCGGCGTCGGCGCGAACCTGGTCGACCTGCGCCGGACGCGCGCCGCGACGTTCGGCGAAGCGGACGCCCATCCGCTGAACGCGTTCCGGGACGCGCTCGCCTACTGGAAGGAAGACGGCGACGACACGTCCGTCCGCGCGATCCTCCGGCCGGTGGAGGACCTCCTGCGGCATCTGCCGCGGATCGTCGTGAAGGACACCGCCGTGGATGCGATCTGCCATGGCGCGAACCTCGCGGTCCCGGGCGTCGCGAAGCTGTCCGACCACATCCGGGCCGGCGACCTCGTCGGCGTGTACACGGGGAAGGGCGAGGCGGTCGCGATCGCGAAGGCGCTCATGACGTCGGATCGGATCATCATCGCGAAGTCCGGTGCCGCCGCGGACACGGCCCGAGTGCTCATGGCCCCGGGGACGTACCCGCGACTCTGGAAGTGAGCGCGTGTCGGTCGACGCCTGGGGCTTCGACGTCGAACGTCAGGCGACCGCACGTCGGCTACGGTCGCTGCGCATCCGATTGTCGGCGATCCGTTCGGCCGTCGCGGCGGCCCTCACGCTAACCCTCGTGTTCGGCGGGGCGGGTGCGTTGCGCGATTGGGTGCTTTCTTTGCACGTGCCCTCGTGGGCGGCCAAGGTTACGTTTCTGGCCGCCTTGTTCGCGTTCGTGACCGCGATCGATCTCCCGTTTCGCTACGTCGCTGGATATCGGTGGGACCGGGCGTTTGGACTGTCCTCTCAACCCTTCGCCGGATGGCTGAAAGATCTTGCGAAGTCACTCGGCCTCGGACTCGCCGCGACGGTCGCAGTGGGCTACGTCTTGCTCTGGCTGCTCGCCATCTGGCCGACGTGGTGGTGGCTCGCCGCCTGGATGATGAGCCTCGTCGTCTCTATTGTCCTCGCGTTTCTCGCGCCCATCGTACTCGTGCCCCTGTTCTATCGCTTCCGACCCCTCGGAGATCCGGACCTCCGGGCCCGTTTCGAATCGCTCGCCGCCCAGGCGAAGGTCCCGATCGTGGGCGTGTTCGAGCTTCGCGCCTCCGAGAAAACACGGCGTTCGAATGCCGCGGTCATGGGCCTGGGGCGGACGCGGCGCGTCGTGGTCACGGACACGCTCCTTCGCGAGTTCCGGCCGGAGGAAGTGGAGACCGTCCTCGCGCACGAGCTCGCCCATCAGAAGTTCCTCGATCCGCTCCGCGGCTTCGTGTTGGGTTCCGCGACGTCTCTCGTCGTCCTGGCGGTCGCCGCGTGGATCTATGGGATTCTGTATTCGTCGTTCGGAATTCGCTCGATCGGCGACATAGCCGGGCTGCCGCTCTTGGCGGCGGTGCTCGGCCTCGTCTCTCTCCCTCTTCGGCCGCTCGAGCTGTGGTGGTCCCGCGCGCGGGAGGCGCGGGCGGATCGATTCTCCCTCGAGCTCACACATGACCCGGCGAACTTCGCAACGGCGATGGCGAAGCTCCACGACCAGAACCTCGGCGTGGCGGACCCGAAGCCATGGGAGAAGTGGCTGTTTTACAGCCATCCTCCGGGCCGCGAGCGCGTCGAACTCGCTCGTTCCATTCGCGCATCGCCCGCGTAAGAACCGAGGAATCTTTATTACGACGCAGCCGATGGTCACGGCACTGGGTGCTGAGGTCGCCTAGTCCGGTGGAGTCCACGCCGACAGTCCCGGAACGGGCTGTTGGCAAAATGCCCGGGTCGCCTAGACCGGTAGGGCGCGGCGCTGGAGTCGGCCTGAACTACCGCTGCCAGCGACGCCGTGGCTGCAAGGCCTCGGGAGTTCAAATCTCCCCCCGGGCGTTCAGCTTTTTCGACGAGCGGCGGCGAGTTTCTGCTTCAGCGCAACAATCGGCTTGAGCACCATCGGATCGACGCGACGCAGGACCGCCAGATACAAGCTCACGTAATCCCCGAGAAACAACGTGCCGAGCATCCGGCTCACGAGGGTCGGCCCGTCGTCCCGGATCTCCTCGACTTTCGTCTTCCTGGCGATGAGGGAAACGGTGATGTCGAGCTGTCGTCGCATCGCCGTGCTTTCGTCGCGGTCACGGAGCAGGATAGGGCGATGCGATCGCGCACGCGGATCCTCGACCCATCCGACGAGTTCGTTATGGTCGGCCTCAGGAAACGTGGACGAAAATGCGAGGACCTTCGAGTTCTCGTTCAGCTGCGTCTGCCACCGTCTCGCGACGGCCGAGAAGGGAGGCGCCGCATAGATGATCGGCACGGTGGCTCGAATGCGGACGGCGAGGGCTTTCGCGCGGTTGGAGCGCATGCCGCTCTCCGGACGCAGTTTCGTGCGGATGGATCTCAAGTGCGCAACGGCCTCATCGAGCTCGCCTCTCGGATCCGAGTACGTCCAATCCCGACTGATCGCCGCGAGGATCCCGAAGAGATGGCCGAATGCGCCTCGCGGCGGGAGTCCCGTCGGGACATCGAACACAGAGAAGTCGCTCTTCCTCGCGAGGTCTGCCAGCATTCCACCGGATGTGATCGCGATCACGCGGCACTCGAGCTTGATTCCCTGGGCCGTCGCGGCCAAGGTTTCTTCCGTGTTTCCGGAATACGACAGCGCCACGAGGATGTCCTCGGACCGCGCGTAGGACGGGAGGTGGTAATCTCGGACGACCTGGATCGGGACCTTCGAGCGGTCCGCGACCCACGCCGCGAACACGTCGCCGGCGATCGCCGAGCCACCCATCCCGACCAAGAAAATGCGCTGGGCCTCGTCGACCGCGAAATGGGTCGCCCTCGCCCGGGTCGCCGCGGCGATTTGGTCGGGGAGAGACGCGATGATGTCTCTCATTCTGCCGGGATCGAGCTGTGCGACGGCCCGCGGCTCCAACATCGGGGGGCCCCATGGGACCGCCCAAAATAAGGCCTCCGCCCCTTCGAGTGAAAACCAATAAAGTGGTTCCTACAACAATCTTGATATACGCCCCCCAGCTGCTCAGATTTCGTGGACCTCGCACACGCGTTGGCCGCCCTGCAGCGAGGCGAATTCATCCTCGTGTACGACGGCGACGGCCGCGAAGAAGAGACGGACCTGACGATCGCCAGCGAGTTTGTGAAGCCCGAATCCGTCCGCGCGCTCCGCAAAGAAGCGGGCGGTCTGATCTGCACGACCCTCTCAGGCGAAGTCCGAGCGCGAATCGGCCTCCCGTTCATGGCGGAGGTCTTGCGGCGATCCGGAGTCGCGTATCCGGTCCTCGATGCGATCTCGAAGGAGGACATGAAATACGATCGGCACAGCGCGTTCTCGATTTCCGTCAATCACCGCGAGACTTTCACCGGCGTGACGGATGTGGACCGGGCCAAGACGATCTCGCGCTTCGCGGCCATCGCGAAGGAAGCGACAAAACGGGAGAACGGATGGGCGGCCCATAGGTTCGCCGAAGAATTCCGGTCCCCCGGCCACGTGCCCCTCCTGAACGCCGTGGATCCGCTCCTCGTCGAACGACGGGGTCACACGGAACTCACAACGGCCCTCATGCTCATGGCAGGACTCGCGCCCACCGCGACCATCTGCGAAATGATGGCGGACGACGGACGAGCTCTCTCGAAGCAAGATGCAAAGGCATATGCTCGGGCGAGGAATCTCGTCTTCCTGGAAGGGCAGGACATCGTTCGAGCGTGGCGTTCGTGGTCCGTGTAATGGCGACGGGGGTCTTCGATCTCCTCCATCCCGGTCATGTGTATTTCCTCCGCGAGGCCCGAGCGCTCGGCGACGAACTCTGGGTCGTCGTCGCCAGGGACAGCACGGCTCGGAAGTTCAAGCACGAACCGATCATGCCGGAGGCGGCCCGGTTCCAGATGGTCGAGGCGCTCAAGCCGGTCGACCGGGCCGTCCTGGGCCACGAAGGCAATATCTACGACATCCTCGATGAGATCCGCCCGGACATCATCGCGATCGGGTACGACCAGGTCCACAGCGAGGAACGGATCCTCGCGGAGTGCCGCAAGCGCGGGCTCACAACAAAAGTCCTCCGGCTCCCGAAGTTCGAAGGGGATCTCGTCGGCACGAGAAAGATCGTGAGGAAGGTGGCGGAATGGCTCGCGCTCCAAGAACGACTCGACAAAGTCGAACGCGGAAACACGCGTCACGCCGCGGACCCGCCGCCACGGCCTCGCCGGCGAAAACCGGCGGGCCGAAAGCGAAACGCCTGAAACGGATCGGGATCGTCGACACGTCCTTCTCGCGGTACGACATGGCTTCCGCCGCGATCGACGAACTGCGAAAGCAGGGGGAGGGCTTCACGGTCGAGCGGTACACGGTTCCCGGCATCAAGGACCTCGCCGCGGGCGCACGAATCCTGTTCGACCGAGGGTGCGATCTCGTGTTGGCGCTCGGGATGGTCGGACGCCAGCCCGTGGACAAGGACTGCGCCCTCGCGGCGGACTTCGGCCTCCAAGCGGTGCAGGCCCAGATCGGCAGGCACATCCTCGGCGTCATGGTGCACGAAGAAGAGGCCGCGGACGAGGCCGAGCTCGCCGGGCTGTTCGACCGACGGACTCGCGAGCACGCGGCGAACGCGTACGATCTTCTCTTCCGGCCGGCCGCGATCCGGGCGCGGGCGGGGACGGGTCAGCGGGAGGGATTCGCCGACGCAGGGCCACTCCAGGTGACGCGGACGTGAGGCTCGTCATCGTCGCCGCGGAGTTCAACCGCGAGGTCGCCGACCTCATGGTGAAGAGAGCTCTTGCGCGGGCGGAAGAACGCGACATCCGAGTCACGTCCGTTGTCCGCGTGCCGGGCGTATTCGAGATTCCCCTTGCGGTCCAGCGGCTCCTGGAGCGTGCGGATGTCGATGCGGCGGTCGCAATCGGCGCGGTGATCAAAGGCGAGACCCTGCACGACGAGGCGCTTATGGCCGCGGTGCCGAAGGCCCTGCTTGACATCGAACGGGCGACACACAAGCCGATCGGTCTCGGGATTACGGGTCCGGGGATGACCGACGAACAGGCGATGGCCCGCGTCGACAAGGGCGCGGAGGCCGTCGACGTGGCCCTCGCGATGCACGAGCTGCTCCGAGGGATCTGACGATTTTCCCCTTGAGATTCAAGCCGGAAAGGTTTAATCCCGCACCCGTTCCATGTCGGCCGGCCTGGAGCACACGCCATGGTCGACACGACCGCCCTCGAGTCCCTTCTCCACGAAGTCGAGCAGAACGAGGGTGTGCAGGAGGCGATGCTTGTTTCCCGGGCGGGAACGTATCTCGGGGGGAGCTTTCCCCGCGGCGTCCACGTGGATACCTTCGGGTCGATGTTCGCCGTCCTGGTCGGCTCCGCGATGACCATCACCGATGAAGCGAAGGATTCGCTCGAGTCCGTCGTGATCCATTCCAAGTCGAACAAGTACCTCATCGTCCACGCGGGCCGCAAGGCACTGCTCGTGATGCGCCTTCCCCCTTCCGCCGATCCACAAAAGACGAAGACCGCGGTCGAGAAGTACATCCCGCGGATCGAGGAGCACCTGTGACCTAGATCCTTCGCATCCCGCGGAGGATCCACTCGCTCACGGCCTTCGACACGTATCGGCCGGTCGCGGCGGCTCCGCGATCCGTCCCCTGCCCCGATGTCCGGCCCTGCGAGAGGAGCTGAAGTACGTCGTCCAAGCGCAACGCGCCGGCGTCGACGGCGGTCACCCCCTCCGCGACTTCATCGAGAAAGTGACTGTCGCTGCCTCCCGTTTCACCGAGCTTCCGTTCGCGGGCCAATGCTCGCGCGCGGACGTTCCCCCGTCGAAGCGTCCGGGCGTTGCACGTCTCGTATGCCGGGAACTGGGCCTCTGCAACCGCGGTGGGGCCGAGCCCGGACCAGAACCGGAACGGGTGGGCCGCGACGGGGACGCCGCCCAATGCGACGATCCGTTCCGCGGTCTCCGCCACCGAGAGATTCCGGGGGATGACCTCGCGGATTCCATACCCGAGGACATGGCCGGATCTCGTCGAGACCTCGATTGCCGGGATCACGAGGAAGTCGTGGCCTGCCGCGGCCTCCGCGACCGCGATCCCGCCCACGGAATTGTGGTCTGTGATCGCGACTCCTGCAAGACGCATCTTTCGGGCGACACCCACAAGCGCCGCCGGATCGACGCGGGAATCGGGAGAGTACTTCGTGTGGTTGTGGAGGTCGAGGAACATGAAGGGGGCCGCACCGTGGCCCTTTCGCTTAAAGGCTTGCGCACCGGGATTCCCCGCGAGCTCTTATGCGGCCGGGCCTCGATGTCGAGACCGTGATCGTCGAGTCGAAGCTCGGCATCCTGCGAGACCGAGTGCTTGTCGGCGGCCGAGAAATCGCGGTTCGCCGGGGTCGGCATGGGTGGCGTCTCGTCGTCGGAGCTCGCGGCGGGGTCGGCCGCGTCCAGTACGATGGCTGGTGGGACCGACTCACGATTCAGTCCCCGTCCGGCTCGTTGGAGATTCGATTCCAGTGGCGCAACACGACGTTTCCTTGGCGGGGGCGCATCTACCGCGTCGGCTCGATGCTCGGCAATCGAGTGACCCTCTTCCGGGGCAGCGAACCGGTTGCCGTCGGTAAGATCACCTGGGGCGGTGTCCGGTTCGAGATGATGGACCCGGAGTTCATGACATCGAACGGGAGCTCGCACTCGGATTCGGCCTCCGCGCACAGGCGATTGCCGTGGCGGTCATCGCGGGCGTCCACTGATGCCTAGTGCACCCACGTCCCTTCTTTCATGCCCTTGTCGACTTTGAGAGGAGTGCCGTCCACCGCGAGGGTGGTTCGTGCTTCCCCCTCCGGACTGAGGAAGAGGACGGTTCCATCCGGGCCGACCTGGAGCTTGTACTTCTGAAATTCGGAGAATGCCAGGATCGGCGCCCCTCGCACCCCGAGGACCTGCGATCCGGCCGGTGCGGCGTCCGGTGGTCGCACGAGGCCGACGTCCGCTTTGTCTTCCCCCGCCAATAGCATTCCCCGGCTCTCGATTCCCCGGAGCTTGGCCGGCTCCAAGTTCACGAGGACGACGATTTTCCGACCGCGAAGTTGGTCCTTGGGGTAATTCTTTCGGATGCCGGCGACGATTTGTCGTCTCTCCCCTCCGATGTCCACTTGGAGGACGTACAGGTTGTCGGCGTTCGGAAGCTCCTGGACATCCGCGATTTGAGCGACCCGGAGATCGAGGCGGTCCGCGGATGTCTCCTTCGCCTCGCTGAGATCGATCTTGGTGAACAGCGGCTTGCCGACGCGCAGCGCTTGGCCGGCGGGCACGTCCTCGAGGGCCTCCTCCCACGTCTGCGAATGGACGTCCGTGTCATATCCGAGCGCCCGCCAGAGACGGGAGGAGCTGAACGGGAGGAACGGAGCCATGATGATAGCCAGGGATCGGCCGACCCGCAAAGCGACGTGGAGCACGGTCCCGCAGGCCGCGCGATCCTTCTTGATGAGTTCCCACGGCGCCTTCTGGTCGAAGTACTGATTTCCGAGGCGCGCGAGCTGGATCGCCTCCTTCATCGCGTCCTTCAGGTGAACGTACTCCAGGTTCTGGCCCACCTTGTTCCACTGCTGCTCGATCGCGCGGATCATCTTCTTGTCCGCGGCATCGAGGAAGTCCGCGGCCGGGACGGCATGGTCGAAGTTCTTGTCCGCGAAAGTCAACGCGCGGTGGACGAAGTTCCCGTAGACGGCGAGGAGCTCGCTGTTGTTCCGTTGAGCGAAACCCTCCCACTCGAAGTCCGTGTCCTTGGTCTCCGGCATCGTCGCGACGCCGTAGTATCGGAGC
>Ga0209158_1000138_pt1 | contig 56527 bp, 51 predicted proteins | sample GraSoiAngelo_140_FD_185897 | JGI IMG/M metagenome (GOLD analysis project Ga0209158, IMG submission 185897) | Grasslands soil microbial communities from the Angelo Coastal Reserve, California, USA - 14_0929_12_30cm (SPAdes) (version 2) | ecosystem: Environmental > Terrestrial > Soil > Grasslands ...
ACCCCTCCGTTATTACGTCTGGCTGCCGGAGCTGCGCATCGCCGACATGTGGTTGCGGCCCAGAACCGAACTACTGCCAGCCGACCCACGCTGGTGGGAGTTCAATGACGATCTGAAATGGTCGGCCTTGTCGGTGGCATTGGGGGTAGTCAATCTGGTGTACGTACTTCTGGCGCTCGCTGGCCTGACTCGCGGTCATGCCATCACCTGCGTGGGGTTGCTGGTCCTCTTTATGGTCATGCGCTCCCTGTTCCTTGGGAGCGTGGAGAATCCAGAAACGCGTTACACACTGGAGTGTTATCCAGCGCTGATTATGATGGCTGCGGCGGCGGTGAAAACAGGCTCTGGCCAAGGCTGAGCGGCGCTTGCGGAAATCACTAGGATCTCTCCAAGAATTCAGTATTCCCCGTTCAGTCGGCGGGAATTAAACCGTTGAAATAAAGGCTTGTCAATTTGGGTGTGCGGTTGCAGAATAGCCGCCCAAAGCTTGTCGGCGTGTCGGTAGGGTCATCGGGGTCGCAAGAGAGATGCGACCCATGAAGCCATTCGTTACCCGAAAAGGAGGGTTCCATGCACTCGCTCCGAGTCATGGTAGTAGCTCTTGCAGTCCTGATATTTGCGTCTTCTATTTTCGCTCAAACCGGCACCTCGACCATTCGCGGAACCATTACCGACCCACAGGGCCGCGTCGTGCCCGCGGCGACAGTCACACTGACCAACGTGGCAACCAACGCCGTGCGCACCACCAAATCGACAGAGACGGGTGCGTATGTGTTCGACTTGATTGTGCCCGGCACATACCGTCTGCAGGTTGAGTCAACCGGCTTCAGGACCAAAGCCGTGGACGACGTTCACGCTCAGATCGGTAAACCTACCGAGACCAACGTGCAGTTGGATGTTGGAGCCAAGGGCGAGGTGGTGGAGGTGAAGTCATCCGCGCAGGACGTTCTGGTCAACACACAGGATGCAACTCTGGGAAACGTTTTCGTGACCCAGCAGATCACGCAGCTCCCGCTGGAAGCACGCAACATTTTGGACTTGTTGACCCTACAGCCGGGCACCACGCGCGAAGGCTATGTCGCGGGTGCACGTGCCGATCAGTCCAACGTTACTCTGGACGGCGTGGATATCAACAACGCCCAGACCGGCAATGCCGCTGTACCGCTGACGACCAATAGCTTGGTGATAGGGCAACTGGACACCGATCGCGGAAACATCACAACCGGTCCAGTTCTCCGTCTGAACTCGGAGGCGATCGAAGAGTTCCGCGTGACCACGGCGAACGGAAACGCTAACCAAGGGCGCTCTTCTGGTTCCCAAGTCAACCTGCTCACCAAGTCAGGCACAAATAACTGGCACGGGGCAGGTTTCGATTTCTACCGCACGCGCGGGTTCACCGCCAACGATTGGTTCAACAATCACGCTACGGACGCGAATGGCAATTCCACACCGGTTCCGCGCCCGCAGCTGGTTCGAAATACCTTCGGCGGAGGCATCGGCGGTCCGATCGTGAAGAACAAGGCGTTCTTCTTCTATAGCTACGAAGGCCGTCGCGACGCCGCCGCTCAGGCAGTGACCAGAGTCGTTCCATTAGCGAACTTGGGCCAAGGAACTATCAAATACCTGTACTGCCCGGACACCGCCTGCAGCAGCACCGTGCAATCATCCTTGAACATGACTCCGGCAAATCCGGGCCCATATCCTGTAGCCGGCATAAATCAGATCGCGCTGGACGCTCTGGGAGCAGCCGCGGCCAAGTATCCGGCAAATGACTTCTCACAAGGTGATGGATTGAACACCGGGGGGTTCCGCTTCAACGCGCCAGCACCCATCAAGCTAAATTCACACGTCGCAAAGCTCGATTTCAATTTGACGAACAGCCAAACGGCCTTCTTACGACTGAATGTCATACACGACCTGCAAAGCCTTCCGCAGTGGCTTCCGGATACGGTTTCCCCCAAAGTGTGGAACCACCCACGCGGGCTTGCTGCCGGACATACCTGGACCATAGGCAGTCATTGGGTAAACAATTTCCGTTACGGTTTTACGCGGCAAGCATTTTCTCAACTTGGAGACAGCAATGGAAATGACATACGGTTCCGTTTTGTCTTCCAGCCTACGGGCCTGCAGCATACGGTCTCGCGTGTAACTCCGGTACATAACTTCACGGATGACATTTCCTGGATACATGGAAATCACAATATTCAGTTTGGAGCGAACATTCGCAAGATCAACAATGCGCGTGTAAGCTTCGCGAATGCGTTTGACAACGCAGTCACCAACCCTTCGTGGTACTCGGGGGGTGGCAAACGGGAGTCGGGCGCATTCCAGACCTACCTCACAACCAATAATCTGCCAGGGGGCAGACCAGGAGAATCGCTATCCTCAACGTCGGAGGTGCAAAACGCGGCCACGGCGATCATTGGACGGCTAAACCAGTACACCGCTAATTTTACGTTTGCCAAGGATCTAAGCTTACAGAGCACTGGCGTGCCTTCTGCTCGTAATTTTGCGACTCAAGCATACGACAGCTACATCCAAGACACTTGGAAGGTTAACCCAAGGCTTACTCTGACGCTGGGGCTCCGTTATAGCCTGGAGCGTCCAGTATATGAGACGAAGGGATTCGAGGTCCGGCCCACTGTGCCGCTAGGCACCTACTTTGCGCAGCGACTCGCGGCGGCAACCCAAGGCCAGAATTTCGGCGATCCGATCGTTCTCAATCTTTCCGGCCCGGCCAATAACGGCCCGTCCATGTACGACTGGGACAAGAACAACTTCCAGCCCCGGGTGGCCTTTGCGTGGTCGCTGGATAAGGAATCGAAGTCAGTGCTCCGCGGCGGCTTAGCGATGACGAATGACTATTACGGCCAGGCTTTGGCGGTGGACTGGGATCTGAACAGCACGCTCGGATTTACGGAGAGCTCCAATATCAATGCTAACAAGTACAATACGATTTCAACGTCGCGCTTGGCACCCCTCTTTATGGGATACAATCAAGCCATTCGCCCCCTGCCTAACCTTACTATTCCCGTGAGTCTTCAGCTTCCTTTATCCCAACCGCTCGATAACGGAGAGCGCATCGAGCAGTCACTCGACTCTAAGCTCCATGCTCCCACGGAGTATGTCTGGAATTTGACCTTCGAGCGCCAACTGCCGGCGAATAGCGTTCTGTCACTTTCGTACGTCGGCCGGGCGGCACGCAGTCTGCTAGCTCAGCGGGATGTTGCCGCGTTCAACGATCTTCGGGATCCAAAGACAGGGTTGGACTGGTACACGGCTGCGACTGCACTTGAAAAAATCCGGCAGTCTGCCAGCCCCGTAGATTCGATCATCGGCCAAGTGCCTTCTCTGATTCCGGCGAACGTAGCGCAGTACTTCGACAATATGTTCCCGGCTGGCTTGGCAGGGATTCTAAACTCGTTTGAGGGCCTACCAGACGATTCGACTCAAAGCCTGGGCGGTTTTGATCCAAACTGGACGAATGCCCAAGCATTCCTGGGATATCAGACCGACAACGTCGGTTTCTTCTCTGGCAATGACTGGACGGACGTACAAGCGGAAATTGACTTGGCGCTCGCCGATGGCGGCTTCCCAACAAGGTTCATGCAGCCGCAATATGGTGCTCTTTCCACCTGGAGCACGGTTGGGAACTCGAACTACAACGCTCTTGCCCTCTCTCTCCGTCAACGCCTTAGCAGCCTGATGTTAGATTTTAATTACACCTGGTCACACTCGACGGACGATTCGTCGGGACTGCAAAGCGCCTCAGCTTACGATGTTTCCCCGTTTATCGTGAACCCGATCCGCCAGCGCGATAACTACGGCAGCTCCGACTTCGATATTCGGCACAACATCACAGCGGATGCGGTATGGCAACTGCCGTTCGGCAAGGGCAGGGCGTTGCTAGGCGATGCTCATCCCGCTGTGGACGCCATTTTCGGCGGTTGGCAGATCTCCGGCATTTTCCGCTGGAACACCGGGCTGCCGCAGTTCGATGTTTACGATGATGCTCGCTGGGCGACGAATTGGAACGTGCAGGCCGGTGTGACTCCACTCGGGCCTACCCGCACTTGTCCGAACCGTCCAAACGTGGGCACGCCAAAGCTCTTCGGAGGCTGCGACCTCACCACGATTTACCAGAGCTTCCGGAATGCTTACCCGGGCGAATCAGGCCCGAGAAATCCCTTCCGGCTGCCGGGGTATGTGGATCTCGACTTGGGCATGGGAAAGACTTGGAAGATGCCCTGGAGCGAAGGTCATCAGTTGCAACTTCGTTGGGATGTGTTCAACGTGACCAACACACAACGATTTGGAGCGATCGACACCAGCCGCACCGGGTTCGGTCTCAAGCTTGACCCCGCCCTGAATGGCGAGGCTCCTCCCACTAACTGGTCGAACTTCATTCAGATTCAGGGACAGCCCCGCATCATGCAGGTGGGCCTGCGGTACTCGTTCTAGGGATTGCAGCCAACCAGGTGAAGAGGAGGCTGATTCGCCCCCTCATTTTTTATTTGGAATTGAAGATCGACGGGCCAAGAACCAAAACAACAGATTCCTCGCGGCTGAAAGCCGCTCGGAATCACAAGATTATTGAGGTTCAGACTACTTGCTACGCCAGCGGCGAGTCGCTCATCCGGAAGCGGGTGCGGACGTGCTCGGAGATCAACTCAATGGCGGCACGGTTGGCGAGCGGGTCGGACTTGGCCAAATACTTCATGGCCTCGACCAACAGGCGCTGGCCTTCTACATAGCGCGGGTCGGAAGTGCGTTCGCGTCTTTTCCGGTTGATGTTGGGTGGAACCGGGATAGTAAAAACCTTGGCCATGAAGTCACTCGCTTTGCGTCGACAAAGCTCCGGGTACAAGTGCTTGGGGAATTATCGACTGGTCTGGGCAGCAGTATATCGCCTCACGTTCTAATTTTCAGCTCTTATTCTCAGTGGAAAATTCTAGCCCTGCGGCGACACGGATTTGGTCTTGCCGGTTGTCTTCAGTTTGAAAACATTATCGGGAAGTTTCTGATTCAATTGGATATTTGAGTACTTGGCCAGGCGGAAGTCGCCGCTGGGCTCCAATACCTGCTGCTGAACAGAAACCCCGTTGGCCGGATCGACCCACATCACAATATGGTCAAACATGTTGCGTACGCGGGCTGACTTGGGAACTAAATTCAGCTTTGCTGCCTCCACGCCTCCCATGTTTTCAGTTTCGTACTTTACTTCGAAGGACTTCAGCAGGTCGTGCCCGCCTCCGCCAAAACCGAGGACGAGAAAACTCTCGACATCGGCGCGGTTCTTGCCGGGAGTGTATACGGTCACCTGATCGATGGCGGGCTGATAAACCTGCACCTTGCCATCGCTGTAGAGAACATACTTCTGGGTAGGCTCGGCGATGTCGGCCATCATCTGCAGGTCCTTGCCCACTCGCCGGAAGTACACTTTGCCCTTTTGCGTGTCCGTTTCCTTGACCACGCTTTGAAACTGTTCCCAGACAAAATCGGCCCGGGCGGAACGAAACTTGGCGGCGGTTTCGTCCATCCGGCTCAGAGTCCTTTCCAGGGCGGGGTTGGACTGGGCCTTGGGCGCTGCTTGTGCGACAAGAGCGCCGGCTGTTGCAAGCAGGAATGTGAGGCCAATCAGGATCGAACGTTTCAATCAACTGCCTTTCCAGGTGGATCACATACTCCGTTGCACCCACACCTTATAGGCTAAGATGCGGCCGGTTGGGTCCCGGACTGTCTCGTATTTTGTGATACTGACCGCGCCGCCTGCTATGGGTTCGATGACCGCCATCAGTTGCTCGCGGATCTCATCATCCTCTTTGGCGGTAACCGCTCGGCCATCAATCTGGTACAAAAATCCGCCCTGGGCGTCGGGCATCACGCTGACCCCGGTTGGATGCGGGTTGCGCTCGATCGGTTTGTCCTTGTAGTTAATCCAGTAGGGGGTGAGAAAAACAAACAGAAGAATCAGCGTCACCATGATGTCGTAATGAATGGTGCCGCGTTCGTAAGACCAGAAAATGTAACCGCGAATTGTGCGCCAGACGGCGTTCATCGCCACCGTGGGGGCGTCCGGGACTGTTCTACTGAGGTTCGTACTGTCCAAGTCTACTCCATGGATCGGCAACTGAGTGCTTCATGGCCGGCAACAAGCCGGCTAAAGCTTGGTGATCCGGTCAGCGCCCATATAGGGACGCAGTGCTTCCGGAACGACCACAGAACCGTCGGGCTGCTGATAATTCTCGACAATGGCCACCCACGTCCTGCCAATGGCCAGACCGCTGCCGTTCAGCGTGTGCACGAACTCGGTTTTGCTCTTCCCTTCCGGCTTGTAGCGGATGTTGGCGCGGCGCGCCTGGAAGGATTCAAAGTTCGAGCAGGAAGAAATTTCGCGAAATAATTGTTGTCCGGGAAGCCAGACTTCGATGTCGTAGGTCTTGGCCGAAGAGAACCCCATGTCGCCCGTGCACAAGGTCACCACGCGATAGTGCAGGCCCAGCTTTTGCAGCACAGTTTCCGCATTGCGAGTCAGCTTTTCCAGTTCGTCGTAAGACGTCTCGGGACGCGCAAACTTCACCAGCTCTACTTTTTGAAACTGGTGCTGACGGATGATGCCGCGAACATCTTTGCCGTACGAACCGGCTTCGCTGCGGAAGCAGGGGGTGTAGGCGGTGAGCGAAATCGGCAGACGGGCCGCTTCGAGCACCTCGTCTCGGTACAGATTGGTGACCGGAACCTCTGCCGTTGGAACCAGCCACAGTTCTTTGTCGCCATGCGGCACGCGAAAAAGGTCGGCGGCAAACTTGGGCAACTGGCCGGTGCCGTACATGGAGTCGGAATTCACCAGGTAAGGAGGCAGCACTTCGGTGTAGCCATGCTCGCGGGTATGCAGATCGAGCATGAAGTTGGCCAGGGCTCGCTCGAGCCGTGCCCCGAGATCCCAGTAGACCGCGAAGCGGGCGCCGGAGAGTTTGGCGGCGCGCCCCAGATCCAGGATACCGAGCTGCTCGCCCAACTCCCAGTGCGGTTTGGGCGTGAAATCGAATTTCGGCGGCGTGCCCCAGCGGCGGACTTCCACGTTTTCTTCCGAGGCTCTCCCAACCGGAACGCTTTGATGCGGGATGTTGGGAATTGCTGCCAGCAGTTGCCGCAGGCGGTTGTCGTAGTCCTCGGCAGCCTTTTCCTGCCCCTGGATTTTCTCGCGCAGGTCCTTGGTTTCCGCGATCAGGGCACCGGCATCCTGGCCGGTCTTCTTCAGCTTGGCTATGTCCTCGGAGGCACGATTGCGGTGCGCCTTCAGCGCCTCGGTTTCGGTTTTGAGCTGGCGGCGCTGGGTGTCGATCTGACGGAAATCTTTGAGTACCTCGGCTGGATCCATTCCCCGTTGCCGAAGCTTCTCTTCCACCAAGGACAGGTTGTCACGGACAAACGCAAGGTCGAGCATGGAATCAACTAATGTACCGGAAAGCAGGCGGAGAATGCACCCCCGGCCCAGGGCGGGCTTAGCGGAACCAGGACGCCCAGAATACGTCTACGGCTGTGTGCGTAATTATGGAGGCCAGCAGTTGGCGGTTCGCGCCCCAAGCCCGTCCGTAGAAAACTCCTGCGATGCTCGCCAACAGAACGTATCGCCAGTCAAAGCTCCCTCCCCGGTGGTAATGCGAAAACCCGAAGAGGATTGATGCCAGGACTAACGCGCATCGGCGGTCAAGACGGGTTTCGAGCAGGTTCTGCAGAATCCCTCGAAAAAACAGCTCTTCGGGGATCGCAATGAAGAGAAATGTCAGAACTATTCCTCCCGCAAACGGGCCCAGAACAGGCCACCGGGGATGAAAGAGGGTGAAATGCAGCAGCGTACCCAGGCCGATGCCTAGGGGAAGAAAGAACAGCCATTCCCGCAGGCCAATTTTGAGGGCGCTGGCCGTTGGCGCCAGGGAATAGCCGATGCCATCGAGAGCCCGGACCACGAGGTAGAGATACAAAACGGTGTCAGTCAGCAGCAGCTTTGGCAAGGCGGCTAGTCCGGGATACGGCCATGCCGGTTCGAGCAGGCGCAAGAGGTGGGTTCCGACCAGGACGGCAAGAGCGGCTAGGTCTTGCCACGTGAGACGCGATGGCAGCGGCGAGCGTCCTAGCAACGTAGCCAAGCCCAGTGTGAGCGCGAGGATGGCCGCGGCTACGGACCCGTGGAATACCCCCGCGGGCAAGGCGAAGACCAGGTACGGAATCACCAGCAGCCCGGGCAGAATTATTCTTAAGGCCGGAGAGTTGATCTTTTGCCGGATGTATTGGCCGGCTCCAAAGCCAAAAAACCAAAGCGGCGCCAATAGCAGGGCAAAGCTGACGAAACCAGGCGCGAATGAAAGCGTCGACGGCAGGAAAGCGCCTCCCGCGTGCCAGAAAGCGAACAGCAGCGCCAGGTAAACCAGGATCGCCCCAATGCGACCGTATGGATTCAAGCCTTCTCCGGGTTTGCAATTGTAGATGCTTGGTTGAGTGCTGCCCATGATGACTAATGTCTATCTGGCATCTTTGGCTGATTTGACCCCTGGCCTGTAAACTACCAGCGCGATGAAAGCCTCCCCTATTCGCAATGCTGCCGCCTTATTTGCCGTAACTTCGCTTTTTGTTGGAGCCGCTCTTGGAACCGCCTACAACGGACACCCAAGGCTGGTCGTGGTTATAGTCATTGACCAGTTTCGCGGGGACTACCTCGAGCGCTACCGAGACCAGTTCGGAGACGGCGGCTTCCGGCTGTTCCTGGATCACGGGGCTTACTTCACCGACTGCAATTACGACTACGCCAACACCCGCACCGCACCCGGCCATGCCACTTTGTTCACCGGAAGTTACAGCAGCGGGCACGGAATTCTGGCTAACGAATGGTGGGATCCCGCGAAACGACGCATGGTCACGTCGGTACAGGATGATGACACCAAAATCGTAGGCGTCGCGAGCAGTGGCCCAGGGGCATCGCCTCACAACCTCCAGTCCAGCACGCTGGGTGACGAACTCAAGCTGGCTACCCAGGGCAAAGCCCGGGTGTTTGGAATTTCTCTCAAGGACCGGGCTGCCATTCTTCCGGCTGGATTCGCGGCAGATGTCGCCTACTGGTCTGATTCGAAGACAGGAGCTTGGGTAACGTCGACCTACTACCGCAACGATCTGCCGGAATGGGTGCAGAACTTCAACTCACGCATCGGCAAATACCTTGCGGAATCGGGGAAACCGCCTGATGGGGCAGGCGAAATGGCCGCCACTCCGCAGGCGAATGCGTGGGAATTGGACTTTGCCCGGGAATTGATTCTCTACGAGCATCTGGGCACGGGTCCCGCTACCGATCTGCTCGCCATCAGCCTTTCCCCAAACGACATCCTGGGGCATCGCGTGGGGCCAGATTCGCCCGACATTCAGGCCATGACGATCGCTCTGGACAAGCAGCTGGCCGATTTTTTCAACTTTTTGGGGCACCAGATCGGGTTGGCTCACGTGTGGCTCGCCCTCTCTGCCGATCACGGTATCGCACCGCTGCCGAGCGTAGCCCTAAAACTACGGATCCCGGCGGCTGGTCTGGATCATGAAAAGTTGCAGGCTCAGATCAACGCCCTATTGAACGCGAAGTTCTCACCCGGACGGAAGACGGAATTTGTGAAGGCATTCGACTATCCGGTGGCGTGGCTCGACGATCAGGCTTTTGGAGCCCTGAAAATTAAAGAGGAGGATGCGGAGAGGGCGGTGGGCGAGGCGCTCAGGCAAGTCGGTCTCCGGGCATTTTTCACTCGCTCCCAACTGGCCCAGGGCGCGGTACCGGACACACCGATGGGACGGAGGTATCTGCACAGCTACTCCCAGGAAGGCGGGTGGTATGTGATGGGAATCCCGGCGCCTTACAACGTCGATAACCCGTCGGGTACAGATCACATGTCGCCTTACACTTACGATACTCACGTGCCCCTGGCATTCTATGGAGTGGCATTCCAGCCGGGGACGTACCGCGGGCATGTTGAACCAGTCGATCTGGCAGTCACGCTGGCTTCGCTCTTGGGAATCAATGCACCAACTCACGCGACCGGCAGAGTTCTGACTGAAGCCCTGGCCGCCTCTCATGAGGGCTCCGCGCGAACTCCGGCCACCCACACTCCGGTGCCGCCGAAGCCGGCGGGCGACCGAATCCGACCTGCGGCTTTGATGGAGGTTGGACAATGACGAAGCCCTCGAATGTGCTGGATAGGCCGAAGCCGGATCTGAGCGTTAGCTTCGCCGGAATTCAGCTTAAGAATCCGGTTATCGCCGCCAGCGGCACGTTTGGGTACGGAATCGAGTTCGAAGATGTGGTCCCGCTCGCCAAGCTGGGCGGCTTCGTCGCGAAAGGGCTCTCCCGGGAACCGATGAGCGGGAATCCTCCGCCGCGGCTTTTTGAAACGCCAGCTGGGATGCTGAATGCAATCGGGCTGCAGAACATCGGCGCACGCGCTTTCGTAGACGAAAAGCTTCCCCTGCTGCGGGAGATAAAGAACATCGTCATCATCGCCAATGTTTTCGGCTACACGCGTGAGGACTATGAACGAACCATTCAGATACTGAATGAGGGCGAAGAGATTGCCGCTTACGAACTGAATGTATCGTGTCCGAATACGGCGCATGGCGGAATTGTTTTCGGCACGGCCCCTCGGATGCTGGAAGAAGTGGTGGTCACCGCCAAGCGAGTGGCAGAGCGCCCGCTGATTGTGAAGCTTTCTCCCAACGTGACCAGCATTGCCCAGATGGCGCAAGTGGCCGAGGCGGGCGGGGCAGATGCTATTTCTCTGGTGAATACGTTTGTGGCAATGGCGATTGATGTTGAGAGCCGCAAACCACGTATCTCGAATGTCACAGCCGGACTCTCCGGGCCGGCAATCAAACCCATTGCGGTGCGCATGGTTTATGAGGCGGCGCAGGCGGTAAAGATCCCGGTGCTCGGCATGGGCGGAATCTCAACCGCGGCCGATGTGGCCGAGTTCATGCTGGCGGGCGCAACCGCCGTGCAGATTGGGACGGCGAGCTACTGGGATCCGTGTGCGACAGAAAAGATCGTCGACGAAGTAGAAGCCTGGTGTATAGAGCACCGGGTGGAGCGAATTCGGGAGCTCACGGGAGCAGTTCTCAGCGAGTAGTGTGGGCGCGGATCTGGGACACCCGCGAAGGACGGGTCGGAGACCCGTCCCCACATCTTCACTGCCAGACCGCCAGGATGGCACCCATAACCAAGTAGCAGACGAGTTGATAACCGGTGTTGATCAAGTAGAGCTTGGTCGGCTTGTTCTCGAACAATTTTGCCGTCAGCTGCACCGTGGTCACAAACCCCAGCCAGATCGCAAAGCCTACTTTCATGCCATAACGGACGCTGTTAACGGTGGTCAGATCGACAATTTTGGCTAGCACAAAGGCAGACATGAGGCTGGCTAGGAAAGCAATCGCATAGGTTCTGCCCGCTCCCTTGCGCATTTCGTCGAGTCTGGCCTTGTCGTTGGGATCGTAGCCCATGGCCAGCATCCAGGGGCGGGCAAATAATACCGGGGAATACCATAAGAAGCCGATCACCATGGTGGCGATGGCGGCAACCAGGACTGGCAGCAGTCTTATACCCACGATTTCCATAGAAGCCCTTTCACGCGGAACGAGAATGGGCGCTATCCTAATTTGTGGTGAAGGGAAGTTAAAAGAGAAAAGTGGAGCAGCGGCGTCCGACACGCATGCGCTTGCCACTTTCGAGATTGTCAGGCATCTAATACCTGGATTTCGAAGCGGAGCACACCATGGCAAAAGCTACTTTTGCGGCCGGCTGTTTTTGGGGCGTTGAGGCTACCTTCCGTCAGTTGCCCGGCGTGACCTCTACGCGGGTTGGATATACAGGAGGGAAGCTGGAGAATCCAACCTATAAAGACGTCTCGACCGATCAGACTGGCCATGCGGAGGCAGTCGAAGTTGAGTATGACCCGGCAAAGGTTTCTTACGAGCGACTGATGCAAGTTTTCTGGGAGAATCACGATCCCACTCAATTGAACCGGCAGGGACCGGACTGGGGTACGCAGTATCGCTCGGCAATCTTCTTTCATACGCGGGAGCAGGAAGCGGCCGCAGAAGCTTCGAAAGAAGCACTCGAGAAATCAGGGAAGTTTACCAAGAAAATTGTGACACAAATCGTTCCCGCAACGACGTTCTACCCAGCCGAAGATTATCACCAGCAGTATCTGGAAAAACGCGGGCTGGCCGCCTGTCACATTAAGTAGGTTCCCGGCTTTAGGCTCTCGGCTCCAGGTACATGCCGGTCTACGGCCGTCACCAACCCGTATCGGTATCGGCCGGATGGTCGTCTTGCTTGGATGGATGGCGCTTGCGATAGGCCAGGATGGCAATGCCGGCATACATGAACATCGGGGGAATGATGAGCACCAGAATCCCGCTGCGCAGTGCCTGAATGAAGCGAGCGGTTGCGGATGCGGCCTGCGTATAACACAGAGAACAGCTCTGCGCAAAAACCGGCGCCGGCACTACCAGAGCCAGCCCCAGCAATACCCGGCTGAACCACCCAAGCGACATGGGCGAACGTCTGTTCACTTCTCCATCAATGCGCAGTCTGATAACTCGAATTGGGAGCAGCCCCCAGCATCATGCGAAAGCTGTCGGTCCAGCCATATTGCAGAGCCGCCAGAACAAACAGCGTGAACACCGCAACAAAGATGACGAAACCTCGCTTCTCCGATCCCAGGTGCATGAAGAACATCACGGCCAGTCCTGCTTCGACAATCGCGACGGCCAGCATACGGCCAAACATCTGCCAGGTGTCGATATGCTCGTAAGCAATGACAAACTGTAAGCCCGCGAGCACCAGGATGCAGGCATACACGATCAGGATCCGGCTCCAGCCACCTGTGTAACTGGCTGCTCCATTATCGGTTGTCATAGTATCAAAGCCCCCGCTCTAGCGCGCCACGTTCATGAGGTAAACAAACGGCACAACAAACATCCAAACCAGATCCACAAAGTGCCAGTACAGGCCGAGGATTTCGATGTCGTCGGCATGGTAACGACCCTGCTTATAGCGTAAGCCCACAGCGACCAAGGCGAGCACACCGGCCGTTACGTGCAGCAGGTGCAGTCCCGTGACGCTGAAGAACGCCGCTCCGAACAATCCAGAGCCCCACGGATTCTGGAACAGCCGTACCCCTTCGTGAATCATCCCCAGCCACTCCCGGAGGTGGAGCAGGGCGAACACAGCACCCAACGCGGCTGTTAAGTAGACCCAACCTAGCGCCATCGTCTTGTCTGCTAACTTGGCTGCCCGGACTCCTAAAAGCATGGTCAAGCTGCTGGTGATAAGAATAAACGTCATCGCCATCGTGTTGATGACGGTTGGCGAGAATTTGAAAGGTGTGGGCCAGTTCGGAGTGCCGTTGCGGAGAAACCCATAGGCGACCAGGCAAGCCCCAAATGTGGCGGCATCGGAGATGATGAACAACCACATCGCCAGCTTCTTCGTGGGTATTGCGAACGGCGACGAACTCTCCGCGTGGCCCGTACTGTGGACTGCCATTGCGTCAACTTGGCTCACGGCGTACGCCTCCTGGGAATACGGCAAACTTGAGTGACATCAGAGCTTCATCCAAAGCAGCCACAGCAGGTAAAGCCAGAGGATATCGATAAAGTGCCAGTAGCAAGAGGCTGTATCCAGTGTGCTGCGGCGTAGAGTGGGAATCCGCCGGCTCAGCCTGGTAATCACCAAAGTCAAACCGCCCAATCCGCCCAGTACGTGCAGGACATGGACGGCAGTGAGCACATAAAAAAACGAACTGCTCGGATTCGTGGCGAGGTACAAGCCTTGCGCCTTCAGCTGCAACCAAGCCTCATATTGCCCGCCAACAAACATCAGGCCCAGACCAAGCGTCAGGTACAGCCACCCGAGGGAAGCACCAACCCTATCCTCCAGACCTCGCGCAAAAGCGGCTACGCGCCGGCGCGCAATCTCCAGCGTGACACTGCTGGCAAACAGCAGCGCTGTATTCAAGTAAAGAACCGGCGGCAGCGCAAAATGCCGCCAATCCATCGCCGAACCCTGGCGCACGATCAGCGCGCTGGTGAAGGCGGCAAACATCATGGTGATGCCCGCCAGCCCCACCCAAATACCGGTCCGGGAAGCCGCGGAGGACGAATCCTGTACCCCGCGCAGATTTCCCGCGGCTGGTACCCAATTGCGTCTTCCTCCGTTCCCTGAGGCCGTCTGCCCTGGCGGACGCCCGGAGTCGACTACCGGTGGTTCGTGGACCGTGGTTGCCATAACTACCGCACCCCTCTTCTTAACCCTCTAGAACTCAACGTCGTCGTCTTGGGCCGACGTGAGTCGGCGAAGTATCTCGCGCGCCCAACCCATGCCCGTGCTGCATCAGCGCACCGTCACTGCTCATCGCGCGCTGACTGAATCTGCTGCGGCGAATCCTGCATAACATAATCATCCGACGCCCCTTCCACTCCATACTGATAAGGATCGTGGTAAACAACTGGGATCTTCCCGCCAAAATTGTCAAACGGCGGGGGCGAAGGGACCGTCCACTCCAGCGAAGTCGCTTGCCACGGGTTCTCTGAAGCAACCTGCCCGCGGAAACGGCTATAGATAAGGTTGTAAAGGAACAGGATCTGGGCTGCGCCGGTGACCAGAGCCGCAATCGTGATGAACTTGTGCACGGGAATGAGCGGTTGCATGAAGTCGTCTACAAACGCCTGATAACGGCGCACATTGCCTGCCATGCCCAAATAGTGGAACGGCATGAAAATGCAATACGCTCCCACGAAGCTGAACCAGAAATGAATCTTCCCCAAAGTCTCGTTCATCATCCTTCCCGTGACTTTGGGAAACCAGAAGTAGGTTCCCGCGAAAATCCCGAAAATGGCGGCCACCGCCATCACCAGGTGGAAGTGCCCCACCACGAAATAGGTCGCGTGCAGGATGATGTCAATCGACGGTTGTGCCAGGAAGAAGCCGCTCACCCCGCCGCTGACAAACAACGAGATAAATCCTAAGGCAAACAGCGAAGCGGAGTTGATGCGAAGCTTCGAACCGTACAGGCTTCCAATCCAGATCAGCACAATGATGGTGGAGGGAATCGTAATCGCTAGGGTGGGAAACGAGAAGGCCAGCGACGAGAAAGGATTCATGCCGCTGACAAACATGTGATGCCCGTAGACCATGTAGCTTAGGAACCCCAGGGCGCCCATGGAATAAATCAGTACGCGATGGCTCAGCATGGGCCGGCGCATGTTGGTCGTCAGGACGTGGGAAACAATCCCCATTCCGGGCACGATCGCGACGTAGACCTCCGGATGCCCAAAGAACCAGAACAGGTGCTGCCACAGGAGCGTGGAACCGCCCGCGTGTGGCTGCAGCGTGTCACTGACCACGAGGTTCCCGGGAATAAAGAAGCTGGTCCCGGCGACATGATCCAGGAGTAGCAGGATGCATGCCGGCAGCAGCACCGCGAACGCCGTCAATCCCATGCAGGAGGTGATAAACCACGCCCAGGCGGTGAGCGGCAGGCGCATCAGGCTCATGCCCTTGCAACGCATGTCCAGCGTAGTGGTGATGAAATTCAGCGCTCCCAGCAACTGGCCAACGCAGAAAATGGCAATCGAAACTGCCCACAAGACCTGGCCCAACCCCTGCCCAGGTCCGGCAATCGCCCCCAACGCGCTGAGTGGCGCATAGGCGGTCCAACCAGAAAGGGGAGGGCCATCCGGGACGAAGAAAGCCGCCACCGCAATCGAGAACGACACAAACGTTACCCAGAAGGACATCATGTTGAAATGCGGGAACGGCATGTCTTCCGCGCCAACCTGGATGGGCAGGAAATAATTGCCGAAAGCGGCAAAGGGAGCAGTCGTCAGCACGAAAAAGACCATGATGGTGCCGTGCATGGTCATCAACTGCAAGTAATACTCCGGAGTGAGCACGCCGCCCGGAGCGCCATTCTTCGACAACAATTCCAAGCCTGGGATGTGTGCATTCGGCCACGCCAGGTGCAGCCGCATGATCCACGAAAGCACCATTCCGATGAGCACCGCCAGTAAAGCCAGACCGTAGTACTGCTCCCCGATCACCTTGTGGTCCAGGCTGAAAATGTGCTTGCGGACGAAGCCGGTGGGTGGGGCGTGGTGCTGAGCCGCGTGCGCCGACATGTCAGGCATGGTGCTAACCTCCGTGGCCGATTGGGTTCGCGGGCATCCCGGTGGACGCCTCGCCTACTGCATCGTTGCTTGTTGCTTCAGCCAACTGTCGTAATCCGGTTGCGATAGAACGCTGAGATACGCCTTCATGTTGTAATGGCCCAGACCGCAAAGCTGGGTGCAGACGATTTCGAACCTTCCAGTCTTGGTCGCAGTGAAGTGCACCGACACATCCAGGCCCGGAACAAAATCCTGCTGGATGCGCAACTCTCTGACAAAAAAGGAGTGGCCGACATCCTTGGCGTGCATTAACAAATGCACTTCTTGGTTTATCGGTACGGCGAGTTCGGCGGTCACAATGTCGTCCTTGGAGTCGGGATCGTGGTCTGGATCGAGTCCGAACAAGTTTTGTGTGCCCTCATTGATCAGATCGGGATGGATAGGGCCAAACCTGCCGTCCGGCCCCGGATAACGGAAGTAAAAGGCAAACTGCCCTGCCTGTGCTTGTACCTTCAAAGCATCAGGCCTGGGGGGCGTGAAATAGACGCTGGCCCATGCCTTGGCGCCAAAGACGCCCAACGCCATAGCTTCCAAACCGACCAGGAGAACGGCCGCGGTAACCAGGCCAGTCGCCCCGCCGGGGAAGGTCCTGATCTTCGTGCCTTTGGGCGTATTTGAGTACTTCCAGACGAACAAGCCCAGGATGAACTGGGCCGCCAGAAACGAGATGCCCGCCTCCGCCATCGTCTCGGACATCTGCTCATCGATCAGTGGGCCATGCGTCGAGATATCTACCGGCGGCACCCATTTGTGCATCAGGATGGGTATCGCCGAGCCGATCGCGATCAGGATCACTGTCACCGCAAAAATTTTGGCCATATTACCTCTTCCGCGCCCCGCTTGGACTCCGTGAGCTTGAACCAAGAGGAGTTGCCGCCGCAGCTCGTCTGCGGCATCGCGGTTAAGTCGCTTACTTGGCCTTAAACGTAAAGTCAGCGGTCCCCGGCTTGCCGGCCGCCACCGTCACCTTCGCAGTCTGAGTTCCGTAGGTCTCCTGCCATGCCGTCAGCGTGTAGCTTCCCGGTGGAACATTGTCGAGAGTGAACGCGCCATTCGAGTCCGAGACGGCGGTCGGGCCTTTTACTACCGCCATCCAGCCATGCATCCAGGGATGGATGTTGCACTTGACCTGTATGGAAACTTCTTCATTGGCCCACGAGACGTCGAACGGCGCCGCCCCCGAAGGTTGTGACTTGTTCCACTGGGGGTTCTTGGTGGGTATTGGGTGGATGTTGTGAGAAGTAGGGTCGCTGTTGGTCACCAGAAAATGTTGATTAACGTCCATGGCCATCACATGGGGAATGTACTGGCAACCCTTCTGGTCCCATTTCGGCTTTTCCGAAGGCACTTGGCTCGCGGCTGCAACCGGCAAGCCTTCGGAAATATAGACAACCACGTTCTGCAGGCCGCCACTCGATCCAACCACAACGTTCTCCAAGGTGACGGGATGATCGGCATGCAGCTTCTGGCAAAACGGCTCCTTGGACATGTCAATCGGTTTCTGATGGGGAGCGGTGCCCGCCAGCTTGACGGTCCCCGCGATCTTACCTTCTCCGGCGGCACTTACATTGCGACTCAGCATTAACGCTCCCAACGCCACAAGCACCAATGCTGAGAGCATTCCTGCGAGTTTGTTCTGAGTTTTCATCGGTTGGGTTCTCCTGCGTTCTTGCTTCGAATGCTCATTTGTTTTCAGGATTGGCAGGTGGCTGCGCGGAGGCGCCTGCCGGATTGATGGGTCTTAAACCGAGCTGCTTGGCGATCATTTTTGCCTTTGTCTTCATGGGCTGCAGCGTCCGCAGATAGAAGACCAGGTCCCAGGCCTCGTCGGGCTTCACGTTGTCCACGAACGAGGGCATGGGCGAACCGTCCAGACCGGTCATGAAGATTTTGTAGAGATCGCGGTCGGTGGAACCACACTTGAAGCGGGTTCCGTCATGGAAGTTGAACGCCTTGATAGGGCGATTCTGGTCATCTGTAAGCGTGTCGGCTGAGGGACCGTTGCCCCGGCCTTCCACACCGTGACACTTCCAGCACTCCAGCTTCTGGAATAGGGTCTCCCCGGCCTTGACTCTTTCCGGTGTCACTTCCGGCTCCGCCGGGATTTCGATGGGAGTTCCCGGCTTTTCGGTTTTCCAGCGGGGGGAAAAGGTTTTGATATAGGCAACCAGATCCTTGCGATCGTACGGCATGGTCGGCCGCCAGGATGGCATATTGGAGTTCACCAGCCCCCGCTCGACCGAGTCTTCCAGATCCTGGTCCGTGGGCAACGTCCCAGTCGGAGTGGAGCGGCAACGGAAGATCGCAAGGGCAAAGTTCCGCGGCTTGGGGTCGATGTAGGGGGCATTCTCCCCTTCGCCATCGCCCAAGTCCCCGTGGCATCCAACACAGTAACGCAGATAGAGCCCGTGGCCGCGTTGCTCGGAGTGGGTGAAATCATTCTTGGAAGTTGGATAACCCGAACTTGCGCCGGCGTTTTGTGCCACGCCAACACCCAATCCAAGACCTAGTAGAAGCATACTGAGAAATATCGTCTTGTGTATGGCTTGCATTCGTTTTTCCTCGCTAGGTTCAGAACGCGAAGTCAAGACCCATGAAGTAGCTGCTGGTCCGCTGATCCAGACCGCTACCCGAAGTATGCCTGGTCAGTTCTGTGGCGAATTCCTGATGCCACGCGAGTCCCGCCCGGCTGTGCATGAATGGGTAGTAGCGATAGCCCACTGTAATTACATCGGCGTTTCCCAGATCGCTGGGCGAAAGACCCGCGACGGGTTGCCGCGTAATCCTAGCCAGCTCATACCGCACCAGGAAAAACAGTTTTGGAGAATAGGTGTAATGAGCCTCGAAGGTGCCTGTATTCCACAGCACCCCTTGCGCCCCGGCTGGAAGCGAGCCTGCATCATTGGCTGGTACCCCGTTGGCCAGAAAAACGTTGTCCGAGGCGCGCTGGAACACGCCGGTCACATCAAACCGACCGAGATAGAGACTCCCGTAAGCTCCGGCTCGATAGAACGAGCGGTTCCCCTGCCCCGTTCCTGGCAAATCAGCACCCGCTGATTGCAGAAAGAAGGTAGGTCTAAGCCCAGAAGCAAAATACGCTCCGACGCGTTGCAGCCCCAGTTTCCCGGCCATGAAACCCTGACTGATGTGGATGTGGCCGTCGTAACTGCGCCCTCCCACCAAGCCCAAGTTGCCATTGGTGCTGCTCACCATGGAAATGGCAAAGCGGGTGTGGTCATTGAGGGAGTGGCCCATCCATTCCACCCCCAGCTGGTTCTCTCCAAAGGTGAAATCGTTGGTGTCGGTCACGGCCGGCAAGAAGTGGAAGAACAGGTACGCGCCGCCCACGTTCGAAAAGCTCATCATTCGCTTTTCCGAGAGCGGCCCGTCCAACTCGAATTTGCCGAACTTCACGTTCAGCCAGGGCGAGCCGTGAATGTTGTCAAAGCGAACGTTGGCCGACTCGAAGCCCACCGTGCCGTCCCCGGGATCGATGGAAGGAACCAGCAGGAACGAGATGTTCTTGGCCAGGGTGCCGCCCGTCAGAATGTCGATGCCGGTGAGGTCGAAACCAGAGGTGTTGATGGTTTTTTCGATCTGCGGTCCAGCGGGATCGGCCGGATTGTCCACACTCTGGCGCCCGGCGCTTTCATAATGCCAGTGCGGCGTGATTCGCATGGCCACCGGCCAATAGGATGGATTTTGCCAGATGGGCGCATCCCGATCATTCATCAGCTGGTAGCCGTTATCCTTGAAGGTCTGACCGAAGCTGTTCAGCTTTGGCCAAGCCTCGTGGCACGCCGAACACGGCAACCCGTACTTGCGGGCAAAGGCCGGGATGGCATATGCGGTACCACTATCCGCTAGTACGAACAACGTAAGAACTAATGCAGCGAAGAGAAAACATGACCCAGCCGACCGCTTGTTTAGGAATCCCATCTGCATGGCGTCTCCTCAGAAGTCCGGCTTGCGCGAATGATAACAGCGGCACGTGAATTGCTTTCCTCTCCCAATTCCACGCAGGAATCTGGCCTTGTAAAGTCCCGGGACTTCGCCTTGTACTGGCCCTACTTATGCGGTGGTAGAACCGCTATACCCCACTCGGAAGGCGGCGGGAATATATCATCGCGTGTTAATAAATTGCAAATAATTTTTTACGATTTTTTTACAACCGTATCCTTGAAAATGTGCAGCGAGCATCTGGCCTGGGGCCGAGTTTGTTCTTGACATTGCGTAGCGGTGCGCGATACCAATGCTTTCCGGAACGACGCCGTGGGGGCGCGCATTTCTCAAATGCATTTCGCGAAAGGCGGGTGGAGTCACGCACGCAATGTTTGTTTTTAGGGTCTCAGGGCTCACGGTTCTGCTCTTTCTACTTCTAGCGTCGTCTGTTCCCGCTGTTTCTCTGGATGGCAATCCTGGCGGCCAGAGCCTGCAGGCCCAGTTCGATGTCCCGGAAAGCGACCTCCTCGAAGCCGTGCAGGAGGTCATCGGCGACCAGATCATCCACGGCACCCAGCAATACGCAAAAGAGAAAGTACTCTACGGAGCGCACTCCGCCGAATCGTCTTCAGCGTTTCGCGAGTCGCATATCGATGGCAAAATCTTCTACAAGGTTGCCGAGAATGTCTTGTCTCCCCAATTTTTCAAAGATAGCAACGATCTGGGTACTATCGCCATCCGCTACATTATTCGAGCCATCAACCCGACTAGCACGGCTCTGCAAATCGACGCGGTCTTCCTAGAAAACGATCATCGCCGGGTTCATCAGTCCGAGGGCGTCGTGGAGTCCGCCGAATTCGCTGAGATTCAGAAGCGCCTGGACGCGCTGAATCTGCGCCGCAAGGAAGCTCACGAGGAACGAAAGAAACTCGACCAGTTGCAGGCCGAGGATAATGCGCTTGCCTTGGCCGGCAATCCCTCGTCCGGAACCGCCGGGGCGGCCAATTCTGCAGTTCAGGACTTGGAGCGGCGCGTGACGATTTTGCGGCGCCAAGCGGAACGTCGTGTCAAAGATTCCGAAACCCCTCTCCGATCGGCGCCCTTTCGCAGTGCAACCACGATCGCCTCTCTCCCGGCTCAAACCGAGGTGCTGATCGTAGTGATTACCCCATATTGGTACGGTGTTGAGACGCAGGATGGACGCCGTGGCTGGATTCATCACAGCCAACTGGAGATGCTGCCTTGAAAACAGCATCTTCTTTTTTTCGCCGCTCCAAGTCTAAGCTCGCGTGTGTTTGCGCTCTGCTGTTTGCCGCGTTCAGCGTTGCCCAAACTGCCCCCGCGGAACATGCTTTTCATGCCTCCAAAGCTGAGGTCGAGAAGGCGCTGCGCGACCAGCACGCTTATTCGGGAGGCAAACTTCCGATCTTGGATGGTTTCGTCGAATCCCAGGAGAACTCCTTGGATCGCTATGAACGCGGATATTACCAATATTCGATCCAGGTCACTTCAGCGGCGGCCGACGAAACCATCGTGCGCGCCAACGCGAAAATAACTGCCTGGTATTCGGATAAAGATAATTCACGCTCGGGTTATCGAGTACTCCCTTCCAATGGCCGCCTGGAAGCAGATTTGTTCGACCGTTTGCAGCAAGTGCTGAACCAGAGCGCGGAGCATGCTGCGATGAACCCCATAGCGACAAGCCCCTCTAAGCCGAGTTCGCTTCCCGCAACTCCCAGCGCGACGGCCAACCAGGCTTCCGTTTTTTCGTCTTCTCGAAATGCATCTGCTGCAGCGCCGGCTCACGCGGAGGCAGCGAACGAGCCCGCCGGAGCAGATGACCGGCGCATCCAGCAACTGGCCCAGCAAGCTCGAAACCTGGAAGAGATCATCCGTAATCAATCGCACCCCGACAATCTCGTGAGCATACGAGCTTCGCAAACTCCGGTGTTGGCAAAGCCTCTGGCGGGAGCACAAGTCCTCTTTCTGGCTGACGCTGAAGATGAGTTTCAACTTGTGGACACAACGGGCTCCTGGGTGCACGTGCAGGTTTCCGGCATTTCTCGCGGCTGGATTGAGCGCTCCCGGGTGAACTTGCCGGGAGAAACCTCCCAGAATCCTGCCAGCGTCACCGCAAGCCGTCCGCCTTCCGACAAGGTCAGGCCAGAATCGTTTCATCCTACGCGGGAAGAGACCGGAATGTTTCCTGGCAACTGGGCCGAGCTGCGTGGAAAAACGGTGAGGATTATCTGGGTCGACGGCCCTGCCAACGATGCTTCTAATGAGGAAACGCGGCTGAGCTTTGCCAAGACCTTGTTTCGCAAAAAATTTCCTGAGCTGTCGCAGTCAACATCTCTTGCCGGAGTGGTGATAGTCTTTGATGCCGAGGACGGAGGCATGGCGGCCGCCACCATGGCGGCTCTCCAGCAATGGAATGCCGGCCACTTGTCCGACGGTGCTTTCTGGAAGCAGTGTTGGTTGGATCCGCCGGACGCCTTTAAGACCGCGAACTAGCTGGCCCGAACGACGGTCGTAGTGGAGCAAATTGCAATGAGCACGCCCGCACAACTGCTGGCCATCCGCAAGGGCCGCCTGATGCTGTTGCTGGCCGATTACGCCGCGCTGACTAAACTCCGCGTCACCACCCTGATTGTGATGACGGCCTGGTGCGGTTTCTTTTTCGCTGCGCAAAAATCGGGAGTTTCTTCGCTCTCCTGGGGCTTGCTGCATGCGCTCCTCGGCATCGCTATGGTTTCCAGCGGAACCGCCGCACTGAACGAAGTCATGGAGCGCGATGTTGACGGCTGTATGAGGCGCACGGCGCAGCGTCCCTTGCCGGCAGGACGAATGAGACTTCTGCACGCGACTGTGGTCGCTCTGCTGTTGACCGTAGGCGGCTCGCTTTACCTGTCCAGGTTCTCGAACCCGCTCACGGGCCTGCTGGCCTTCGCCACGGCAGTTGTCTACCTCGCCGCTTACACTCCTTTGAAACGAGTCTCCCCGATTTGTACCTTCGTTGGCGCCTTTCCCGGAGCGATGCCAGGCGTGCTCGGCTGGACCGCGGCCCGCAACCGGCTGGATTGGGGCACGCTGGTGCTCTTTGCCATCCTCTTCCTGTGGCAGTTTCCGCATTTCTTCTCGATCGCATGGCTCTATCGCGAAGACTATGAAAAAGGCGGAATCCGCATGCTGCCAGTGGTTGAATCCGACGGCCGCTCCACCAGAGTGCGCATCCTGATCTATTCGCTGGCATTGATTCCAGTCAGTCTGTTGCCGGGCTTCGTGGGTATGGCAGGCCGGATTTACTTGCTGGGCGCTCTGGCGCTCAGCATCGGGCTGCTCTACTTCGGAGTGCGGCTGGTCGATCTGAACCTGCCGATTACCCACGCTCTGTCCAAGTCGCGTGCACGGCAGTTGCTGCAAGCTACTGTCATTTATCTGCCGCTGCTGTTTGCGCTTATGATGACTAACTCGGCCCGGCTATAAGGCCTTGGCTCTCTTTAGGGCTCCCCTGACCACACGAATTCTCCCCTGTCGTTGATATAGCCGCAATGATTCGGTGCGTCGCAAACATCGGCTAGTCCATTCTTGAATGTCCCGCACCGCACGAACTTGGGCGCGATCACGAACCTGCCCTTCTTATCGATGAAGCCCCATTTGTCGCGCTGTTTAACGCAGGCCTTGCCCTCGGAAAATCTATAAGCGGCGGGGCTGCCCGATGGGCTGAAGAACTCTGGTGCGACGACAAGTTCGCCGGCTTGGTTGACGTATCCCCATTTGCCTGCGCGTGCGATGGCAGCGATTCCTTCCGAAAAAACGCCAGCGCTGTCAAACCCAGGCTTGATTTGAAAAGAGCCCGATTTATCAATGTAACCCCACAGCCCACTCTTTACGGCAGCGAGATCGTCGGTGAATGCGGCACATCGTTCGAATCTGAAAGGAATGACAGTGGCCCCTTTTTTATCAATAAAACCACACTTCTGGTTGAGATAGGCGGGAGCCAATCCTTCCGAAAATTCTGATGTTAGATCGTAGAGAGGGTTGATGACTCGCGCACCCTTGGTGTCGAGATATCCCCACTTACCTTCGGACTTGAAGGCTCCAAGTCCTTCTGCAAAGTCGTTGACTTGTTCGAGAGCAGCATCCGCAATGGGATGGCTACTTCGATCGATGAAGCCCCATAGACCTCGGACTTGAACGGCTGCGATGCCGCCGTGAAATGCGCGGGCATAGTCGAAGCGCGCGGGGATCACGAATTCTCCCGTACGGTCAATAAACCCGACCTTGGAGTCGACCGGGGCCCCGACCCACGCGTCCGCCAAGCCTTCGCTAAAGTCCCAGGCAAAGTCAAACCTCGCAGGGATTACCAGTTTGCCTTCGCGGTTGATGAACCCATACTTCCCGTGCAGCTCGACCACCCGGAGCTGGTTTGAATCAAGAGCAAGGGCCGTCGCAACAAGCAGGAGAATGGCCATGCAGTAGCGCATTACGACAGTATGTTAACTCGGGCCGCCTCTCTCGGCTCTAGGCGCCAGGACTCAATCCGCCACACGGATCCTGCCCCCCGGCGTCGAGTTGCGCCTAGCGCCCACAGCCCAGAGTCTAGGGCCGGCGTTAGCGCACAGCCGATTTGGTTGCAGTCGAGGAATTCAGAATAGCGACTGCCTCGCGCAGGGTTGCGTCGTAATGACGGCGGAGGTCTTCGAGCGTGAGTGGCACCGGGACGTCGGGGACGACGCCGGTTCCTTCCAGCCGCTTGCCTTTGGCGGTGAGGATGTTGAACTCGCTGATGTCGAGTTCGCCTCCGCCTTTAACGTGGTGAGCAATGCTGGCCAGCACGCAGCCGCAGGTTTGGCGCCCTACGACGGCGGCGCGGCCGTTTTCCTGCATGCCGGCGGAGAACAGTTCGGCATCACTGCCGGAACCTTCGTTGACCAGGATCACGACCCGCCCGGAATAAACTTGTCCGCCGGGATGGCCAACCTCGAGCTGCGAAGGAACACCAAGAATACGCAGCAGCAGCGAGGGCGCTTTGCCGGAGCGGCTGATCACTTTTCCGAACGAGACTTTCTCGCCGAAGAAGCCGTCGGCAATGCGCAACGCGGTTTGCAGATCACCGCCCGGGTTGCCGCGGAGGTCAATGACGATTCCCGGCGCACGGTTCGCGCTTGCCAGCGCGTCCTTGAATTCCCGGGCTGCCTGTTCGTCGAACATGCCAAACCTGAGATAGACATATCCAGAGGGAAGCTGGCGCGTGATCACGGGCCGGGCGAGCGGGACGATGTGGCGGATGAGGGTGACGTTCAAAACTGTGCCGTCGGAACGAAGCAGGCCGAGGCGGACGCTGCTCTCGGGCTCGCCGGTCAGAATGCGGTGATAGCTCATCAGTGCGGTGGCACGCTTGGAGGACGAGGTACCGACTTCCTCGCGCACCTGCTCCAGCCGCTCCGCGAAGGGAACACCGTCTACGGTGGATACGATCATGCCGGGCCCAACGCCGGCGCGGGCGGCTTCCGAGTCTGGATCCACGGTGATGACTACCGGATTGCCGTCCAACTCGCCAACCGCAATACCCGGCGTCGAGGCCTGCGACTTGTCCGAGCGCTGCCGCTCCTCGGGCGATCGGAAACGGGTGTGCGCGTCGTGCAGTTGGCCGGTCATTTCTTTCAGCAAAGAGTAGAAGGCCTCGTCGGAGATTGCCGCGGCCACCCGGGGCCGATAGCGCTGGCGCAGGGCCTTCCAGTCAACGCCGTTGAAGCTGGGATCGTAATAGCGCTCGTTCACCATTTGCCAGACCTGGTCGAACAGCTTCAGGCGCTGCTTGGAAGAGAGTGACTTGGCATGACCGGCCCAGCTGAAGACTGCCAGGGATAGGACGAGCAGAAGCGAGAACAGCAGCGCCAGAGGCTTCGGAAATTTCAGTCGGCTGAAAATGGGCGTCATCTCCGCCGGTCGTGGTCTTCTTAAGAGTAACCAACCAGCAGCAGGGTTGGAAGCCAGAAGGGAAAAATTGGACAGCGGCAAGCCGACGTTCACCACGAAACGCGAAGGTCTAATCGGGTCAGAAACCCGCCCCACAGAGTAGAGAACCACGACAAAATCCGGGGAGGCCTAGTGGCCTCCCCGGTTAGGACGGTTGAGCTGCGGTAGAAAATTATTGCTGGGTTGCGCCGTCCAGTTCGACGTCGTCGCCGATGTGGACATCCTCCAGCGCGAAGGTGATCATGCCCGTCGCCGTCGTGGGAGTCACGCCAAGGATGACGATTTCACCCACCCCACGATGCGGCATGTCGCCGGGATTGATGGTTGGACCGCTATGATAGGTGGTCCGTTCGTAGAAGGGTACCTTCCAGGCTGCTGGCTTTTTCTGGGTGTCGTCGCCCATGCCGGCCTTGAACGAGAGCGAATCGACCGGATCTTTCAGGTCGTCGGTGTAGGGGCGGGTGGCGCGGAAGTAGTCGCCAACCTTGACGCCCTGGTTCGCGCCGACATTCAAATAGACCTTCCCGCCGGTGCCGAGGATGGCGTCGAAATCCTTGGCCAGAACGATGCGACCGGCAGTGTGGCCGGAACTCGGGGCGAAACGATCGAACTTGTCAGGCGGACGGAATGTAACCGCGGGCTTCTCGGCAAACGGGACAGCGGTGTCGCCAGGCACAATGGTGTCGCAACTGTACTCGACCTGCGCGACGGCCGTCTTGTTGCGGGTATCAAGAATCTTGACGCGGCCAAGCTCAGCATAGGGCTGGCCGGTTGCGGCCACCAGATGATGCTGGCCGGCATAGGCCTCGAACTTGTTCGGGTCACGCAATTCGCGGACAATCGTGTACTCCGCGCCGGGCTGATAGCCTTGTCCTGTAAGATAGACAATGTCGCCGGTGACGTACTTGGTGGTGGAGGGGGTCTGCAGCCCGCCGGCAACGTAGTTAGCGTCGGGCAGGAGCTGTTTGGTGATGAAACCTGCGCAGTACAGGTCAGCATAGGTCGGCGTGGCGAACTGCACGTTGGGATAGTTCTTCCTGGTCTCCACGGTCGCCGCCGAATCAGAAGAAGCTGCGTCAGAAGAAGAAGTGTCCGCGGTGTTGGTGCTGGCCGCGGGGGCAGCGCTGGCCACGGCGGCCGGATCGGCCTGCTGCCCCGACGCAGCGGCAGCCACGAGCAGCGTCAATATCAGTCCTGTTTTCTTCATGTTACCTCCGAGCCGTGAGTCCGGCCCGATGTCCGCCCCGCCTCCACGTAAGTGCTCGCAAGACAAGGGCTTGCACTCGGAAAGTAGCAAGGCGGTACCTTTGGGTCAAGGTTACGGCGGTGCCATGCAGGGACCGTCAAAAAGTTTAATTGAGGGTTCGCGGATAATCCATTGTTGCATCTGGAATTACGGGCCTGTAATATCGCGCCGACATACCCTTAATGGCCACTGCTGCCAACCATGTCATACCGCGGTTCTTACCGCTGCGCCTTCCGAAGGTGTGCGTGGCGGTAATCGGGCGGGATGCCACCGAGATGGCGCAAAAGGCTGAGACTCTGGTACGCGATAACCCCTTCCTGGAGTTCCGCTTAGACTACCTTTCGAAGCCCGGACTGGCATTGCCTAAGATCAGGAAATTCATGGAGTTCCACCCCAACGCGGTGTGCATCGCCACGTGTCGGCGAGCGTCCGGCGGGGGGAAGTTTCGCGGATCGGTTGCCTCGCAAGTGCAGATCCTGGCAAAGGCAGCTGACAGCGGTTGTCAGATTGTTGATATTGAGCTGCAGAGTGCGGTCCGAATCAAGCCGGAACAGCTCCGGCGGCTCAAGACGCGTGCGGCGCTGATCCTTTCTTATCACGACTTCCGGGCGACCAAGAAACTCGACGAGACCCTGGAAAAAATGGCGGTGATATCGGCGGACTTCTACAAGCTGGTGACCACGGCAACCACGTTGTCGGACAACGTGGCCATGATGAAGTTCCTGGAGAAAAACAGCGATCGGCACTCGATCATCGGGTTGTGCATGGGCGAGCAGGGAATCATCAGCCGAGTGCTGGGAGTGCGTGCAGGCAGCGTGTTCACCTTCGCGTCCGCGACTGCGGGAGAGGAGACAGGTCCGGGGCAGGTGACGGCGCAAGAATTACGCAACACCTATCGCATCGAGCAGGTGGACGCGGCCACGCGCGCATATGGAGTCGCGGGCGACCCGGTGGCGCATTCGCTTTCGCCGGTCGTCATGAATACCGCGCTGCGGCGGGAGAACGTGAACGGGGTGTATCTGGCGCTGCACGCGAAGACTCTGAGCGATCTGCTGACCTGCGCACGCGGGATTCCGATTCACGGGCTCAGCATCACGATGCCTTACAAAGAGAGCATGGTGAAGCATCTGGACAACACTGATTCCAGCACAACCAAGATTGGCGCGTGCAATACCGTAGTTCGGGCGCAGGATGGAAAGTTGTACGGCTTCAATACGGACACTTCGGGCGTGGTGCGTCCTCTGGAAAAGAGGATCGCTCTGCCCGCCGCGAAGATATTGGTGCTGGGGGCGGGCGGAGCAGCGCGGGCGGCAGTGTTTGGGTTGAAAGAACGAGGTTGCGAAGTTTACATCCTGAACCGCAGCATGGGGCCAGCCCAAAAGCTGGCGCGCTCGGCGCGGGCTCGCCTGATGAAACGTGCGGACCTGAAGAAAATGCGGTTCGACGTGATCATCAACGCGACTCCGGTGGGGATGGGGAGTTCCAAGGAGTCTCCGCTCAGCGAGAATGAAATTAACGCGCGCTATCTGTTTGAGATGATCTACGACCCGCCGGAAACTCGATTGGTAAAGCTGGCAAGAGAACGCGGTGCGGAGATCATCCCTGGGATTGAGATGTTTGTGCACCAGGCGGCGCGCCAATTTGAGATCTGGACGGGCAAACCGGCCCCCTGGGATGAAATGTTGCGGATGGTCAACCTGGCCTTGCAGGAGCGCGCTACGGCCCCGGCAGAAGGCAAGAAGAAGTAGGTGGATGTTATTCATTTTTAAGTAGATGCTGCTATTGAAAATCCTCCTTACCGCATCTCTTGCGGAAGTTCCTGCGGCGGGTCAAAGACCCGCCGCCACACGGCTAGAGGCCGGCCCCCACGAAAGTGCTACGAAGAGGTTGCAATATTCTAGTAAGGAGAAGTAAGATGAAGCTCAGGACGTGCTGATGACGTCCGGTCTCGTCGAAGTACCTTGCCCAATCTTCCAGATTCGATGTTCCAAACTTCGTAAACATGCCCGGGCAGATTTTTTGCCTTGGTCCAGATTTCACGGAGATACAGGATATGGCGTGGTACGCATACTGCCTCACTGAGTCACAAGCCCTCTCCAACGGTACACGCACCCGGCGGCCATTTTTGCTGGAAGGCATTCAGGGGGTGAATGGCGCTTCGGTCTTGGGATACCCGAGTGGAGAATTTTCAGTCATAGTCAGCGAGTACGAACACAACGGTGAACTGAACGAGAAGTCGGTGCTGGAGCATGCGCGGGTGGTGAGTGTGTGCTTCCGGCAAGGTACGGTGCTTCCCTTCCGGTTCGGCACGGTCTTTGAGACCGACGATGCGCTGCGGCAGGCGGTCCGAGCCAACCGGCGGGCCTTTGGCCAGAGCGTGCAGCGGCTGCGCGGCAAGGCCGAAATGCGCATTAAGCTGGTGGTGCGCGACGGCTCCTTGCGCGAAGCCATGACCGAAACCCAATTGCCGGATACCGTCGGCCGGGAGTACCTGGCGCAGCTGCGGGTCAAGGCGTCGCGCGATCGGGAACGTCAGACCAAGGCGCGGGCGCTGTCGGTTCAGGTACACAAGCTCTTCAATCCGCTGGAAGAAGAGGTTAGCTGCAAGAAGGTGGATGCGGAGGGCATGTTGATTGATATCGCCCACCTGATCGATTCCAAGTCGGTGGAGAAGTACCAGAACCGGTACAACACTGCCGCCAAGCAGCTGAAGAATTGCCAGGTGGCAATCAGTGGGCCTTGGCCGCCTTACCATTTTCTGCCCGGCAAGCTGCGAACGGTCGCGGGGAACAGCTAGACACTTTACGAGTACAGGGTTAAGGCGCGGCGGAAGCCGTGCCTTTTGTCTTTTGGCGGTCTCTGGAGAGTCGCACATTGGGCCGGATTCCCAATCGCTCACGGGGCGGCCAGCGAACCTCGTCGCTGCCCGGTTCGGCTGCCGTGCACAAACGATTTGCTGAAAGCCATTGGCGTGCACAGGAATGTGCAGTTTGCTGCAGCATGGAGCTACAGGATTCTCCGGAGAGAGGGCTGAGCCCTCTGGGATGAAGCCCAGGTAAGTACCTGCCGAGGAAGAGGTTGCGATTTTCGTGTCGGGTGCTGGTTGGGACGCTGGCTTTGGCCGCGCAAGTGCACCATCGCTTAACAACAAAAGAGGCCGTGACCCAAGAAATGAAGTTTCCATTCCAGTGCTCTCGACTTCTCCTGTTAAGTCGTTCTGGCTCGCGGAACGACACCTAGCTTTCGCCTTCCCGTTTTCCCACCGTTTTGCCTCTTTATGGGCCCCAGAGATGGGGCCTCTTTTTTGCCGTCAGAAAGGTTGTCGCCGGCATTCTCCTCTCGCCGCATCGTTCTGGTAAGCTTTGCGATTCACCTCAGGATGTCGGAACGAATGTCCATGAAAAGATCGTTTCTTCGAAGCGCGGTTTCGCTCATTGCGCTGTTTTGCTTTGCGGCCACCGCCCGCGCCCAGCGTCCCCGAGAACCGGAAGTGGTTTATCCGCCGCAACTGCTGAGCGATTTGGCGGCGCTACGGGACGCGGCGTTATCGAGCGACTACGCCTACCAGCAGGTCGCGCACCTGACGGAGAACATCGGGCCACGCATGGGAGCATCGCCGCAGGCGGAACACGCGGTCGCCTATGTGGCGGACAAGCTCCGAAAGCTGGGACTGGAGGTGCATTTGGAGGAAGTGCAGTTGCCACGCTGGGTGCGGGGCATTGAGACCGCCGAACTGGTGCAATATCTCGGGCAGGCGCCCGGCACCACCCAGAGGATCGTGGTCACCACCCTGAGCGGCAGCAGCGCGACAGCGGGCAGTGGGATTACAGCCGAAGTGGTGGTGGCCGGAAGTTTTGCTGAGCTGAATGCACTTGGCCGGGAGAAGGTTGTGGGCAAGATCGTTTTGTTCAACGTTCCATTTGATAAGAAAAAAGCCGCGGCCGGATATGCTGGGGAAGCATACGGAGAAGCGGTGGCCTACCGGGGCGCAGGGGCCAAGGCAGCAGCCGAATTGGGAGCTGTTGCTTCATTGATTCGGTCCGTGGGCGGCGCGGAGTATCGCTTACCTCATACCGGGTACAGCGTGCCTGCAGGCATTCCAGCCGGCGCCGTGACGGCTGAGGACGCTGATCTTATCGCCCACCTCGCCAGCCAAGGTCCGGTGCAGTTGCATTTGACGCTTACGCCTCAGACGTTCCCCGAGATCGTGTCGCACAATGTGGTAGCAGACCTCAAGGGAAGCGAGCATCCCGAGCAGGTGGTCGTGGTCTCGGGCCACCTTGATTCCTGGGACTTGGGAACGGGGGCAATCGACGACGGAGCGGGCGTGGCGGTCGCGATGGAAGCGGCTCATCTTATCGAGGAATTGCATCTCCATCCCAAGCGCACAATCCGAGTGATTGCCTGGATGGACGAGGAAAACGGCGGACGCGGGCACGATGCCTATGCCAAGCAGCATGCCGCAGAGATGCCAAATCACGCAGCAGCCATTGAAAGCGATCTCGGAGCGGGACACCCGATGGGATTCGTTGTCAAGATCAACCCGAGCGCCGCGCCACTACTTCGACCGATGCTGGAGGTGTTGCGGAGCACAGGGTGCACTGCCTTGCGACAGACGGACTACAGCCCGGGATCGGACATTTCACCGCTAGTGAAGGCGGGCGTCCCCGGGTTCGCTCCCATGCAGGATTCGCGGACTTACTTCAACTATCACCACACCGCCGCCGACACGCTGGACAAGATCGTTCCGCGGGAATTACAGGAAAATGCGGCAGCGACGGCAGTGCTGGCGTATACCTTGGCCAATCTTCCTCAAACGCTGCCGCGATAGAACCCCAGCGGCAAAAGAACTTCCTGGTCGCTACTTTGACGCGAGCATCGGTTCGCGGTTCTGAGCCAGCGACGAGGCATGACGGGTTTGCCCATTGGACTCTCGCCGAGAGCGATGGATGGAAGCGACCCGCTGTTTCCGCTTCATTGCCGTCATGGCCTCTTTCGTGGGATGAGCAACGGTCTTGGTTGCCTCTGGAAGCGGGTAGTTCGTGGGGTCAACTTCCTGTTGACCGAGAGCGGGGAGCACGAGGAATGGCGCCGCCATTGTCCCCAGCAGGACCGCCTTCAGAGCTAGCACTCTGACTGAGTTCATGAGCCACCTCCATCTTGGGAATTTTGCTGAGAGCTCAATTGCGCTCTCAATTCGGCATTGGGAGAAAGCACGGCGAATTCCAATTCGTCGCAAAAGCGTCGAGACGGCGGAGAGTAGAGAGCTAACTATATGCATGGATGGAAGATCTCGGTGACCGAAGAAAAACCGGATATGCGGCGTTAGGTTCTTAAAAACGAGGAACCCGTCTATCTAATCGGCGACGGGCCTATCCGGATGGATAGGGACAAATGGCCGCGGCACACCATGAAAAGCCATTTCTTGCACCACGGTGCCATTTTGGGGAACGCGCTGAAAATAACGCGACTTAGTTCTGCGAGGGCGCACATCAGATTTGGGGGAAGAGTCATGCAGCCACCTGCTTTTGCTCTGAGCGGCGTTCCCAGAAGTCCTCAAAGCGCCCGTTGAGCTTGCTGCACCGAAGGGCGATGATGGCGTTGGCGCCCTTTACGGTCCAGTGCATGCCCGCGCGCTTGAGCCGCGTGCCGACCACCAATTTACAACCAGCTTCGACGACGCCGGTCGAGGTGCAGAAACCTTGTTGGTGGAACTTCGGATATCGCATGCGGCGTCGATTCTTCCAGATATAGTGAATACACTCCCGCGCCTCTTGGCATGGTTTGGCGTGGCCATGCAGCGCGTGCACCAAGGATCTTAAGCGGCCCTCATCCAGCTCATCATAGCGTGCCTGGATCCAGGACTGGCCCTCTGAGCTGTCCCCATAAATGGCTTTTCCCACTTGGCTGAGATGTTCTTTGGCATGAAAGCGGTCGAGAATCTGCGTGGCTTGCGGGAAGAGTTCCGCAGTCGTGTTCCAAATCCAGGTCGAACCATCGCCTAACACCACCTGACGCGGCGCTTCGGTAAAACCGCGGCGGCTGGCCTCGCGCTGTACGCGCGCGGCAAAGTCCGAGAGGTCGGGGCTGGTATCCAGAGTGGCTGCGCTTTCAATCGCCGCCGAATAGGTGACCGATCCGGGGTCGCGCACCGGCTTACCTTCCTCATCCCTCGATTCCGCTGTCCAGATGGTGACCAGTTTGGCTTCCCGAGTTTTCGCTGACCCGTCCGCTTGCTTGCCGGCGCGATCCGCGACTTCCTGGCTGCGCATGGGCACCCCGGTGCCATCCATTCCCAGATACATGGTAGGGGCCACTTCGCCCATCTTTTCGACTTGCTGACGTTCATCGACGGCGATCTCGGCCCCCAGTGCTTCGGCGGCCCGTTCGACCTGTTTGGCGCTGACTTCCACTCCCGCCAACTCGTGTAATAACCCGCTGCTCTCTGCGAAGCTCACCAGCGCTGCCGCACTGGCGGTCATGCGCAGAACTCCCGGCGTCAGCGAAAACGATTCCAACCTCAGAGCCTGGTCGCGCGGACAGAATCCGCTGTGGCATCGGGCACAGTGGTAGTAAGCCCGCTCCAAATGCAGAGGTCCCAACACGCTCTCGAAGGTCTTGCTGTGACGGCCATGATAGTCAGCCAGGCCACCGCAGGGGCAGGGTAATTGCAGCCCCACATGATCGCTCGTGTCGGCGTTCAGTCGTTGTTCCAGAGCATGAGCGGCGAGTCGCAACGCTTGGCGTCGCGCCGCCATCTCCAGGGCCTCGAAATCCAGTTCGGCAACCGCCGGAGGGCCTAAGAGCGTTTCGATTTCCTGGGCGATTTCCTTTTCCAGGTCCGTCGAGAGCCCTTTTTTTCGGCCTCCGCGGCGGAGGCCGGGACCGCTTCGAGTTGTTCATCGGCCCAGCGCTCGCAGGCCTCCCAATAGGCTTCCACGCGTTCTCGAAATTGCCGCCCCGCTTCGATCTGCCGCCGGACCACCGGCGCCTGTTCGGGAGGGATATAGCGGGAATGCGTCTGGCCTTCGACCTTTTGCGTCAGGGTGATGTAAGGACCATGGGCCGCCTGGGGATCGTGCTGACAGGCGCACGCCGCTTGTCCGCACTTCATCTGGCGTTCATAGAGCGAACCACGTCGAATGGGTTCCGGGTGCGAGAATTCTGCCGCCAACTGTGCCACACGAGAAGGAACTGCCGGGGTGAGATTGTCCATGCCTCAATCCTCCTGCCGTATATAGTACAGTAGGAAGAAAGCGACATCACACCCTTTTTTCGAAATTGCCACTCTGCTGACGTACGCCCGTTCTGCGACGGGCAGTTGACGCATCTTGAGTTTGGCAGATATGATTTTTGTTTGACCAAAACACAGGAAAGCATTCGGGGCAGCGCCCGCGGGGCCCTGCCCGAGTCTTACATGGAAAAGAAGAAGCTGGAACAATTCAAGAAGAGGCTGGAAAGCCGGCAACAGGAACTGCGGCGGAACGTGTCGCGTACCGAGCAGGATGGGCGCAGCGCAGACGAGGATTCGGCGCAGGATATCGCCGACCGGGCAGCCAGCTCTTACAACAAGGAATTCCTCTTCCACCAGAGCAATAATGAACGTCAACTGCTGCAGATGGTCGAGAGTGCGCTGGACCGCATCCGCAAGGGTGTTTTCGGGGAGTGCATCTCCTGCGGCAAGGAGATCAATCCCAAGCGTCTGGAAGCGGTGCCGTGGACTCGGCATTGCATCGAGTGCCAGGAAAAACTGGAACAGGGCCTGCTGGAAGAGGCGCCCAGGTAGCTTCCGTCCGACCACCTGAAGGTCTCAATCGCAGTTCGCAGAAGGGAAGTTCGTGCGCGCAGAAACCCGACATTCACTTAAAGAAGACAGATTCAGCAGAGCCACAATCAACGCGGCGGAGAAAACCGTCCACTGGACGGTGGAGCACAAGGGCAAGCTCATCACCGGGGCCGCGATCGTTGTGGTCGTAGCCGCAGCGGTGCTAGCGACCTGGTACTACCTCCAGAAACAGGATTTGAAGGCCAGCACCGAATTTGGCAAGGCGATCCGCACGCTCAACGCGCAGATTCGTCCGGCGGGCGTTCCGGCACAACCGGATATTCCCAGCTTTACTTCTGCCAAAGAGCGCGCCACCGAGGCACACAAAGAATTTCAGGCAATAGTAGATAAATATCCCCATACTCGCGCCAGCGAGTTTGCCCGGTATTTCGCGGGAATGACCGCAGCCCGGCTGGACGACAACGCCTCGGCTGAACGCGACCTGAAGATAGTTGCCTCTTCTCACCACGAAGATGTCTCAGCGCTGGCCAAGTTTGCCCTGGCATCGGTTTATCGCAAAACCAATCGCGATAAAGAAGCTATCGACATCTACAAGCAGTTGATTGCCAAGCCCACACGGTCCGTGGGCAAAGCAACAGCACAGTTGGAACTGGCGGATCTGTACGAAGAAAAGCAGCAGCCGCAGGAAGCCAAACGCATCTACGAGCAGGTGCAAAAGGAAAATCCCAACAGCGAAGTGGCGAGTCTGGCCTCGTCGAAGTTGGCCGGGTTGAAATAGTGGGCAGTGGTCAGATTGAGCCTTCAGCCATCCGCTCTCATAAGATCTAAGTGTCTTGTCAAGCTGGCCTGAGCCGGCGAGGAGTTTCGGTCGTCGAGTTCTACTTCCATACCCTACCCGATTGTTTTCAGCAGGGGACTGCTGCGCATTCTTTCGTCGCGCGTGATGAGGGGGAGGCCTTCTGCGCGGGCGGTGCTGCCGATTAGTCGGTCCGCGGGATCCCGCGGATAATCGTCGGGAAACTGCGTCGCCAGCGTGGCAATTTCGGGGGTAATTGGCCGGACATTTGCGCCGGAAGAATCGACGACTTCTTGAATTGCACCTTCGAGAGTGCCGCGGTGTCGAACTGCACCGCGGCGGCCGAATAAGGTAGCTAGCTCGAACAAGGTGACATCGGCAATTGCTATTCCATCACTCGCTTGTGCGCGGCGGATGGCGGATGCAGCGGCGCGCGACAATCACTCCGGCGCAATCACCCGCCAGACAATCGCGTGCGTATCGAGCAGAATCACCGAAGGACATCCCATTCCTCGGGCGGTATGGCGGACGACTCGATATCTCCAACAATTTCCATGACGCCTCTAAGGCAACCAAACACATCACGATCCTTTTCCGTACCTTCCGCCGGCACCAGCTTGGCCACCGGCTTTCCGCGCTTGGTGATCAGCACGGCTTCCCGCGTTGCCTGTACTTGATCCATCAAGCCCAAACACTGGGCCTTGAATCTGCCTGTAGCGATCGTTTTCATGACCATTCCATTTGTCTATGGTCATATTACAGTGGCCATCCTGATCCCGTTGCAAACGGGCTCTCCTGTCCAACGGGGCAAATTCTTGCCCAGCACGCACCCACAAAACTCGCCCTGGCACTCGCTTCCCTCGGGCCCTTACCGCAGGTGCAATCTGGAAATCTGGTTCCTCTTTTTCTCGCTTTTGAGTACGATATTCTGCCTTTCCAAACAATAGCTGGGACCTACCATGGCGGACATCTCTCTCCGGGTAAACGGCAGCGAGCGCAAGGTCAGTGTGTCTCCGGACACGCCGCTGCTCTGGGTTTTGCGCGACACGCTGAACTTGACCGGCACGAAGTTCGGATGCGGTGCGGGATTGTGCGGAGCCTGCACGGTTCATGTCGAGGGAGCAGCGGTGCGGTCGTGTTCTACACCGGTTTCCCAGGTTGCCGGCAAACATGTGACGACCATTGAAGGTCTGTCGGCGAATGGGTTGCACGTGCTGCAGAAGGCCTGGATCGCCGAAGACGTCCCGCAGTGCGGATATTGCCAGACGGGACAAATCATGGCAGCGGCGGCGTTGCTGGCAAAGAACCTGCATCCTTCCGAACAAGACATCACCACCGCGATGACCGGGAACATCTGTCGGTGTGGGACCTATGACCGGATTCGTCGCGCCATTCAACGAGTGGCCGCGGGAGGTGTGCGATGAGTCCGCTATCGCGCCGGACATTTCTGGGCGCCGGGATTGCGGCCGGAGCCGGACTGGTTATCGGGTTCTACTTGCCGCATGGAAATTCGAATGGCAGCAAGAATTTTGCTCCCAATGCGTATCTGCAAATCACGCCGGACGGAAAAATCACGGTTGTGGTGGCGCGCTCGGAAATGGGACAAGGCGTTTGGACTGCCCTGCCGATGATGCTGGCGGAAGAGCTGGAAGTGGATCTGAATCAGGTCACGATCGAGCAGGCAGGGGCGAGCACGCTTTATGGGGATCAGACTACCGGGGGTAGCGCCAGCGTTCGCACCGCGTGGGATCCGATGCGCAAAGCTGGGGCAGCGGCGCGCGAGATGCTGATCAGTGCTGCGGCGCTTGAGTGGGGAGTACCACGATCGGCTTGCAAAGCAGAACACGGCGCCATTACTCATGCGGCATCCAATCGGCAGCTTACCTATGGGCAGTTGGCCAGTCGTGCGGCTCAATTGACAATCCCTGCTGATCCTCCTCTCAAACAGGCGAAAGATTACCGGGTGATCGGCACGGCAGCGGCGCGGCTCGACACCGCGGCGAAGGTCGAGGGCACGGCAGGATACGGCATCGATTTTCGGCTGCCGAATATGAAGTATGCGGTGCTGTCTCGTTGTCCAGTGTGTGGCGGCAAGGTGGCGGGATTCGACGGCAGAGAAACCAAGAAGATTGCAGGCGTCAGTTACGTGGGGAAGGTTGGCGAATCGGCGGCGGCCGTGGTTGCCGATAATGTGTGGGCCGCAATGGAAGGGCGGCGGGTCCTGAACGTCACCTGGGATGAGGGTGCTCATAAAGACCTGAGCTCGGCAGCGATCAGCATCGAACTGAAGAAGGCGGCTGCGAAAAAGGGTGTGGCGCTCTATGCGGTCGGGGATGTGTCGAAAGCAGGCGGCCGGCGGATTGAGGCCGCTTACGAGCTTCCCTTCATGGCCCATGCGCCGATGGAACCGGGCAACTGCACCGCTCATTATCAAGGATCGAAGTGCGAGCTGTGGGCGCCGACCCAGGTACCGCAGGATGTGCGCGATTCGGTGGCGACGGCCATCGAACTCGATCCTGATCAGGTGAAGGTCAACGTCACGCTCATGGGCGGAGGATTTGGCCGGCGACTGGAGCACGATTATGCAGTAGAAGCTGCGTTGGTCTCGAAGGCGATCAACGCACCGGTCAAAGTGCTGTGGACTCGCGAGGACGATATGCGCTGCTCGACCTATCGTCCTGCCAGCTATCACAAGATGAGCGCAGCGCTCGACGGGCAGGGATGGCCAGCGGCGTTCTCGCATGTGATAGTCGCGCCCTCGATCAATGCTCAAAAGGGAACCCAGTTGGAAGGTGGCGTCGATCCTGATCTGAAGGATGAAGTCGCTCTGGTGTATTCGTTTCCGAATGCCTTGTTGCAGTACGTCCAAACCGAAACGCCGGTGCCTTTGGGATGGATGCGCTCCGTGTATGCTTTGCAGGCGGCTTTGGCCAGCGAATGCTTTATGGACGAGTTGGCCGCGGCAGTAGGCAAGAACCCGCTTGATTACCGTCTGCATCTGCTCGCCCATGATGAAGACATCAAGTTCTTCGATGCGACCTGGAAGACGGCCCGGATGCGTGGTGTTCTGCAGTTGGCCGCGGAGAAGGCGGGGTGGGGCAAGACCCTGCCGGCAGGACACTACCAGGGAATTGCGTGCTTTGGATGTTTCAGCAGCTACATGGCGGAGGTAGTCGAGATCTCGATGGAGAACAACCAGCCCAAGGTGCATCGCGTAGTGGGTGCCATCGATTGCGGGCAGGTGATCAATCCCGCCATTTTGGAGCAGCAGATTTGCGGCGGCGTGATTTACGGTCTGACCAACGCGTTGCGGGCCAAGATCACGATCGACAAAGGCCGTGTCGTACAGGGAAATTTTGACGACTACGAGCCGATCCGCATGAACGAAGCCCCCAGCGTTGAGGCTTATTTTGTGGACAGCCACGAAGCGCCGAGCGGGGCGGGCGAACCGCCAGTGCCTCCAGTGGCGCCGGCGTTGTGCAACGCGATTTTTGCCGCGACCAGGAAACGCATCAGAAGCTTGCCCGTCCTGGGCTGATGAGCCGCGGCCCTCGCCAGTGCTGCGGAGAAAGTCCGGGTTTGGGTGGCGCAGCGCTTTTAGCGCCAGGCCTGGAGGTGGCCGGGGCTGGTCTCGTGCAGGACACAAGACTCATGGCCATTGGCGCGCACGCGCGGGATGACATCGGAAGCGGCGTGATCCAGGTCGAGCAGAATATAACCGGCATTGCCATGCTCGGCATAAGGCCAGAGATAGACGTCAAAGCCCTGAAGGTTACGTGCGCGCAAGAAGCGCAGCAGGCAGAGACGTTCTCCTCGAGAGGGCCTGCGCGTGGCGCGACCAATCAAGCGGATGAAACAGAAATCATTCGGGCATGGCCGCGAGCTGGCGGCCACTGCATGCAACGTGAAGAAGAATGCGTGGTCGGCCATGGACACGAGAGTAGAGTGCAATCCAGGCACCTCGTGCTTACAATGGCTTTTCATCGAACGGTAACAACCCCCTTTGAGGCAGTGTCTCAGTCGAAGGGTGCACTCCACAATTGCCGCCCCTTCCCCCCGCGCCCCCCATCCTGGCTCTGACTCTGCCACTGTGAATGTTCTTCTTCGACACCAACACGAAGGGGACATTTCTAACGAGGCTTGACACCCATGGGGCCCATGGGGTGCTTTCCTTGACAGTTCCTGCGCTCGATTTTATTCTTAAATATTGCTCCCTGGAGAACTTACGCCTCTGAGCGTGCTTCCGCGGCCTTCGCGGTTTCTAAGGGTGGGCGCGGAGATTCCTGATGTTCATCGATATTCGTGACCTAGAGCTCCATCCGCTGGATTTCCGCGAGGAAATCCAGCCCGATACGATTGATCTGGGAGATGACATTCGGCAGAAGGCGCCGCTGAAGACCTCCGGGCACGCCGACCTGGTTCAAGAGCATCACGGCAAGCATAACGTAATCAACGACATACGCCTCAAGGGCGACCTGGCGACGCGGTTGGAAGTGAGTTGTGCGCGTTGCCTGGAACCGGTCGAGCAGGAAATGGCGCGGCACTTTGACCTGCTCTATCGTCCCCAGGGAGTGGATGCGCGCGCCCCAGAGTTGTCGGTCACCGATGCTGAGGCGGAGATCGGATACTACCGCGGCGATGGGCTAGAACTGGAAGACGTGCTGCGGGAACAGATCCTGCTGGCGCTCCCCTTAAGGACGCTGTGCAGCGAGCAGTGCAAGGGATTGTGTCCGCATTGCGGGAAAAATCTGAATGTGGAGCAGTGCTCGTGCGCCGAGCCGCTCGAGGATCCACGGTGGGCGGCGCTTAAGGATATTCGGAAGAGGTTGGAGTAACTTGAAGAAGCAGATTCCTCGCGGCTAAAAGCCGCCCGGAATGACAAGATAAGAAGGAAAGAGGACTTCATGCCCAATCCAAAACGGCGGCACTCAAAAGCGCGGACCGGCAATCGGCGGGCGCACGACTCTCTGAAGGGGCACTCGCTGTCGGAGTGTCCGAACTGTCACGAAAAGAAAATGCCGCACCGCGCCTGCCCCAAGTGCGGATACTACAAGGGACGCGAAGTACTGGACGTCGAAGAAGCCAGCTAGTCGTCAACACGCCACTCCATGCCAGGCGTCATAGCCCTCGACGCGATGGGTTCGGATCGGGCCCCCAGGCCTGAGATCGAAGGCGCCATCCAGGCCGCCCGTCATTATGGTGCTCGCGTGTTGCTGGTGGGCCGCGAACCCCAGATCCGCGCGGAACTGGAACGTCATGCCGCTGCTGCCGAACTGCCTCTGGAAATTGTTCATGCCAGCGAGGTGATTCGCATGGACGACAAGGCGGCCAAAGCGGTTCGCTCCAAGCGCGACTCCTCCATGCGGGTGGGATTGCGGCTGGTGCGCGAAGGACGGGCCTCGGGATTCGTTACCGCTGGCAACACCGGAGCGGCCATGGCCACCGCCAAGATGGTGCTCGGCGCTTTGCCGGGTGTGGATCGTCCGGCGCTGGCAGCGGTGGTTCCCACGGCTTTGGGGACAGCCGCAATTCTTCTCGACGTAGGCGCTAACGTCGATTGCAAACCGGAAAACCTTGAGCAGTTCGCAGTGATGGGCGCGATCTACTTCCGCAGCATCTTTGGTACACGTCGGCCGCGGGTTGGATTGCTTTCCATCGGCGAAGAGGAAGGTAAAGGCAACGAATTGACCCGCGAGTCATTCCAGCTTTTGAAACAACTGCCTCTGAATTTCATAGGGAATGTGGAGGGCCGCGACGTTTATAACGGCCAAGTAGACGTAATCGTGGCCGATGGATTCGTTGGGAACGTGGCGCTGAAAATTTCTGAGGGCATCGCCAACCTGGTTCGCTATGTGCTGAAGGAATCGCTCCGGGCCACGATTACGGCCCAGGTGGGCTACCTTCTCTCGCGCAGCGCCTTCAGTGATTTTAAGAAACGCTTGGATCACACGGAGTATGGCGGCGCACCGCTGCTGGGAGTCAAGGGCGTGTGCATCATCACGCATGGCTCGTCCAACGCCAATGCGATTAAGAATGCGATTCGGGTAGCCGCAGAGTTTTCCGAGCGCAACATCAACGCAGATATTGAACGCGAGCTGGCGGCGATTCCGCGGGCGATGGTGAGCACGTAGCGCATAAGACAAGACACCCGCTTCTGCACGCGTGATTCTTCGCCGGGCTGTCACCCAACTCAGAATGACTGCATGACAGTGCAAGCCACCAACAACAAGGTCGCATTTCTATTTCCCGGCCAAGGGTCGCAAGCGGTCGGCATGGGGAAGGAATTGGCGAAGAGATTCCCGGTCGCCAAGCGAACTTTCGAAGAAGCCGACGAGGCGCTTGGGTACAGACTCGCGCACGTCTGTTTTGAAGGACCCGAGGAACAGCTGCGTTTGACGGAGATTACGCAGCCGGCAATTTTGACGGTGTCGGTCGCAGCCAGCCGGGTTTTGGCCGAGCGCGGAGTGAAACCGGATTTCGTCGCCGGACACAGCCTGGGAGAGTATTCGGCGCATGTCGCCGCCGGGACGCTGGGTTTTTCCGATGCGGTGCGCACGGTCCGCCAGCGCGGGAAATATATGCAGGAAGCGGTGCCGGTCGGTGTGGGCGCGATGGCAGCGATCCTCGGCATGGAGTTGAAAAGGGTCATGGCGGTTTGCCACGACGCTGGGCATGACGAGGTTTGCGAGCCTGCAAATATAAATTCTCCGGAACAGATCGTGATTTCTGGAAATACTGCCGCCGTGGAACGTGCGGCCACGCTCGCCGAAGAACGGGGAGCGAAGAAGGCCAGGCTGCTGCCGGTGAGCGCGCCTTTCCACTGCTCTCTCATGAAGCCGGCGCAGGATCGGCTAGCTGCTGACTTGAATGGGGTTGCATTCCGGAATCCCAGCGTGCCCGTTGCTTGTAATGTGGATGCAGCGATAGTCCAAGACGGCGACGGCGGGCGTGATGCGCTGATCCGACAGGTAACCGGCGCGGTGAAATGGGAGCAGTCCGTTCGGTTGCTGATTGGGCAGGGCGTGCAGACGTTTGTGGAAGTCGGGCCGGGGAAGGTTCTCTGGGGGTTGCTGCGACAGATCGATCGGCATCCGACTGGGCTTTACGTGAATGATGAGGTGTCGCTGGAGAAGACGGTCGGGCACTTCGCACATGCTCGGGTCTAGGGTCACGGTTGTGCACGCGCGATTCTTCGCCGGACTTACACCCGGGCTCACAATGACGACAAAACAATGGTTCAGCAGGGCGGATAGCTGATGGTTTTGTCGGATTTTTGGACCCAGATGCGGGCGCGGTCGGCGCGGCCGTTGACAATTACCTGAACTACGACGCCTTTGTTCCCTCCCGGACAAGTTCCCGCGACTTCGATTTTGTAGCTCTTGATAATGCCCCATTCTCCGCTCGGTCCCCAGTCGCGGTAAAAGTCACTGAAGGCATATAGCGAATATCTTTGCGGGTGTTGCTTCCAATTCGGGGCGGCGAAGTAGATGCCGTAGGCAGCTTCGTAGTCCTGCCTTTCGAGCGCGCTGAAGAACTTGTCAGCTACATGCTCTTCCGGCCAATAGCGGAGCTCCCAGGCCAGGGCGGCGGCAATCAAGACGACCGCAATGATAATTGTGATTGTTATTCTGCGACGCCGCTCGCGTGCGAAGTCGGGGGGCTGGGCGTCCATCAGGGTCATGGGTTCCTAGGATAACGGAAACCGCTGGCCACGCAAAAGTTCCGGAAAACGATTTAACCGCAGAGAACGCTGGGAACAATTAAGAGGACAGCATTCCCGCTACAGCGTTCTCTTGAACAACGGGACGGCGATGCTGAAAGTGACGACCGCGAAGATTGACAGGTAGATCATGTCGGGCCCGATGGCGACCAGGCCGGTTTCTTTCAGCAGGAGCGCTTTAAAGCCGTGGACCGCGTAGGTGAATGGATCGCCTTTGGCGATAACTCTCAGCCACAGCGGGAAGGCCTGGATGGGATAGATCGAGCCGCTGGGGAAGAACAGAAGTGTGTTCAGGATTCCGAAAATGGCGCGCGGGACCAGTGGGTCTTCAACTCGTACCATGAGCAGGAACATCATCGTATTGAAGGCCAGCGAGGTGAGCAGGATCATCAGGGCGAGGCCGAAGATGATGAAGGGATCGAAGATCGTATTCACTCCGGCCAGTAGTGACCCGATTACTGTGATAACCACGCCCGTCAATACTGCCTTGATGGCGCCAGCCACATTTAAACCGACCACGAGTTCGGTTTTGGTGATCGGAGTCACCAGGTAGCCTTCGTGCACGCCACGGGCTTTGTCGTCGATGTACAGCATGCCTCCGCCGATCATCACCGAGACGAACATGGCCAGCGTGATTGAGCCGGGAAGCAGATATTTCATGTACTCGATGTAGGGATAGAGTTCGACAACGTCTAACACCGTCTTCTGAAGGATGCGGGGTTCGACGTCGGGTTGATTTAAAGCGGTGGTCAGCTCGGTCATTTCGGACTCGAGCGTGGAGCTCATGAAATTATCCGAGTTGTCCACAACTAAGGCGATGCGGGGATGGTTTTCCTCGTAGACGCGCCGGGAATACTGCGGAGGGATAACGACGGCGCCCTGGATTTTCCCGTTGCGGACGTCCTCCATGGCCTGCTTGTCGCTGTCGTAGTAGACAGGCTCGAAGGTACGAATGTTGGCGTGGACGGAGTCGAAGGCTTCGCGGATCTTCAGGGCTTGGGTGCCGCCGTCCTGATCCACTACCCCCAGCTTGGCGTCACGAACCTTTCCGCCAAAGGCGTTGCCCAGCACGATGAGCTGCACCAGCGGGAAAATCATCGCCACCAACATCAGTGCGGGTGACCGGAAGAACTTGCGCATTTCGCGCTCGACAATAGCCAACATGCGGTTCATGGCTGCATCCCCGGCCTGGGCGGCATGACGAAGCCCAGCGGCTTCACCAACTCGTCGCGCAGTTGCCGCCCCGTGTAGTGGACAAAAACATCGTCCAGTGTGGTGTTTTGCACGCTGAGGGTTCGGATGCGGACGCCGCTATGGACGGCCATTTCCACCAACTCCGTGGTGGTGCGCGTACCGTCGCTGGTCAGGACGCGATACATCGCCGCGCCTTCGGACTGCACTGAGGTCACTCCGCCAAGGCCGTGCAGGCGCTGCTCCCAGTCGGCGGGAGGATTTTCGAATTGCACCTCGATTACCGTGGACCCGGGAACACTGCCTTTCAGCGCCAGGGGAGTATCGAGCGCGACCAGTTTGCCGTGGTCCACGATGGCGATACGCTCGCAGAGACGATCAGCTTCATCCATGTAATGCGTGGTGAGCAGGATGGTCAGCTGGCGATGGCTCTTGATGTTGGTGAGCATCTCCCAGACGGCGACGCGGGAGACCGGGTCGAGGCCGGTGGTCGGCTCGTCGAGAAAGAAGATTTTGGGGCTGTGCACCAGGCCGCGGGCGATTTCCAGGCGGCGGCGCATGCCGCCGGAGAGGGTTTTCGTCTGGGCATTGCGCCACTTGGTGAGATCAACTACTTCCAGCAGTTCGTCGATGGCCGGCTTGCGTTTATCGGCGGGGACATCGTAAAGCTTAGCGTAAATATTCAAGTTCTCTTCGACCGTAAGGTCGAGATCGCTAGTCAGGGCTTGTGGAATAACTCCGATTACGCGGCGGACCGGATCGGGTTCTTTCGCGACGTCGTGACCAGCGATGCGCGCATGGCCCGCCGTAATGGGGATCAGCGTAGTCATCATGCGTATGAGAGTGGACTTGCCGGCACCGTTGGGACCAAGTAGACCAAAAATCTCGCCGTCGGCAACGCTGAAGGAAATGCCGTCCACGGCGGTGAAGTCTCCGTACTTCTTGAAAATGTGGTCAACTTCGATGGCCTTGGCCCCTAAGGCACCATGGCCATTACCAGGGTTACCGCCATTTCCGGACTTGTGCTCGGCAATCATCACTTTCCCGCTGAGGCCTCCTGGCGGATGTTGTGTCCTCTGACCTGATCGGGCGAGACCAGCACTTCCGCAGTCATGCCGGGGACATAGGCGCCCTTGGGATTGTCTAGGCGCACCTTGAGGACGATGGTCTTTATGTCACGCTTGCGGCGGCTGACATCTCTCTGAGTGGCGAAATCGGCTTCGGCGGCTTTGAAGAACACTTTGCCGCTGGTGATGGTGCCGCCGGGCAGGCGCACACGCAGGGTGTCGCCCAAGCCGATGTGGTCGGCATAGGTTTCAGGGATAGCGGCGCGTGCCCAGGTATCGCTCAGGTCCACGATGGTTACGATGGGCTGACCGGGATTGAGGACTTCGCCTTCGCGAGCGGCGCGCACGGATACGGTCCCGGTCACCGGGGCGTAGATTTTGGTGTAACCGAGGCGGACTTCCGCTTCTTTCATCTGGGCCTCGGCATTAGCCAGTTGGCCGCGCGTGGAAGCTACCGTGCTTTGGGCAGCGCTGGCCTGATGGGTGCGGGCGACGGCGGCTTCCAAGTCTGCCTGGGCTGCGTTGACCTGATCTTTAAGCGCCTGCACGCTGGCCTGCTGCGCCCTCAGATTGGCCTCGGCCTGCACACGCTCCTGTTCCGAGGCGACTCCAGCCTTGGCCAGTTCAATGAGGCGGCGGCTGTCGCTTTCTACTCGTTGCAGGGTGGCCTCAGCTTGCGCCAGTTGGGCGCGGCTGGATTGCAGGCGGGCCTGCGCGTTCATCACGTCGCTGGAAGTCGAACCCTTGGTGGAGCGCTGAGTGTATTGGGTCTCGGCCACCTTGTAGCGCAGGCTGGCAATCGTGGCGGCCGCGGCGCGCTCCTCGGCCTCCAGTTCCGATGGATCGAGGATGGCGATCAGATCGCCGGCCCTCACTTGCGTGCCTTCGTCCACCAGTAATTTCTGAATGCGGCCTTGAATTTGCGGGCTGACTATTACCTGGTTGGAGTCCACGGTACCGATCAAGACGAGGTCACGGGTGTGATCCGTCGAGAACCAGTAGTAAGCCAGCGAGATCACCATGACGATGCCGAGGAGGATCAATACTCTATTGCGGGCGCTCACCTGCGTTCTCCTTGAGGGCTGCCGTTTGCGTTGCGGAACAAGGCGGCAGTGACAAAGTCCAGCACGGCAACGCGTCGGGCAGCGATGCGCTCCGGCGATAGCGGGTCCAGGCCGGTTACGGTTTTCATCAGTGGAGCACTGGTGAAGTAGAAAACGACGAGCGCGACCATCGAGGGGACAAACTGGACCGGGTCCACGGGGCGAAACTCGCCGGAAGCGGTGCCGGCATGGATGACCTCACTCAGTTTCTTGAAAAGCGGCTGAAAATAGCGCTTGGCAATGCGCTGCAGATGCGCGGAGCTGTGACCTGCCCGCATCATCTCCCTCTGCACCAGGTCGCGATTCAAGGGATGGTGGGCAATAAAATCAAAATACTCACCTACGTACACGCGCACCTTTTCGCCCGGCGGAAGGTCGCGTTCCAATACGGCCATCATGTGCGTGCTGAGCTGGCGGAAAGCGTGGTCCATGGCCGCGCCGTAAAGCGTCTGCTTGTCCTTGAAGTAGTAATAGAGGAGGGCCTTGTTGACGCGGGCAGCGCGGGCGATGGCGTCGGTGCGCGCGCCGGCGATGCCGTAGCGGGCGAACTCCTGGATGGCAGCCTGCAGAATGGCGTCACGGGTCTGCTCGGGCCGGCGGCGAGAACCTAAACGGGTTTTGGCGACGGTGGCCATGGGCGGGAACTCGTATTAATTAACCAGTTAGTTAGACTATAGCAGAGGTTTTGTGGATGCTTTTCTTGTAGGCGCCCGCCTGTCGTACAGCGATGTGGTTGTGCACGCCAGATTCTTCGCCGGGCTATCGCCCAGCTCAGCATGACGACATGAATTAATGATGGCTAGCTGTTGTACCTTCTCGGTACCCGTTTGGAAATTGCGCAGAGGATCTCGTAGGGGATGGTACCGGCCGACTCGGCATGCTCGCGGGCATCGACACTCAGCCCGTCGGAAGAGCCGAGGAGAATCACCTCGTCGCCCACTTCAACCCCGGGGATTCCAGTGACATCGGCCAAGGTCAAGTCCATCGAAATACGTCCCACGATGGGGGCGTAATGCTCGCGGACGATGACACGGCCGCGATTGGAGAGACCGCGATTCAGGCCGTCGGCGTAGCCTACGGGGAGAACGGCGATACGGGTCGGGCCCTTGGTGACGTAGGTGCCTCCGTATCCCAAGGCGTGATTCGAACCGACATCGCGTACGGCAAGGATTCGCGTCTTCCAGGCCAGAACGGGTTTGACAGCCAAACGCCACTTGCCACCGCTGACCTCCCTTCCCGCACGCTGAAATGGAAGATAGTAGCCGTACAGCGCGAGGCCGGGCCTCACCATATTGTTCCAGGACTGGCGGCGGGAAATGGCGGCGGAGGTGTTGGCCACGTGATTCAGCGTGGGCCCGAAACCAGCGTTTCTCACGATGCGCCGAGCTTCCTCGAAGCGCTTCATTTGTTCTTCGGCGGAAGGTGCGTCGAGAACTTCGGAGGAGGCCAGGTGAGTGGAAAGACCTTCCAGCGAGAGATGGCGTGAACTTCTGAGCAGCGAGCAAATCGCGGGCAAGTCTTCTAAATCGGCGCCCAGACGGCCCATGCCGGTGTCCACCTTCAGATGCACGGGATGTTTTGATACGCCCAGTAAGGCTGCTGCTCGGTCCAGAGATTCGATCTGCCAGAGCTCCCAAATCGTGGGAGTCAGATCAAGACGAACAATTTCTTCTTCTTCTCCTCGCCAGAAGCCGGTCATGAGCAGGATGTGAGTTTTTACTTCGGCTTCGCGGAGAGGGATGGCTTCGTCCAGTGAAGTCACACCTAACCACTTTGCGCCCTCGGCTTCTAATGCGAGTGAACATTCCACGGCGCCGTGGCCATAGGCGTCAGCTTTGACGACGGCGCACACGTTTACCTCGGCCCCCACATGCTGCTGCACGATGCGGAAGTTCTGACGCAAGCCAGAAAGCGAAACCTCGGCCCAGGTCGGCCGGGTTGCGCTACGGATGAGTTTCCCTGTAGTGATTGTGGCCACTGTTTTGATTATATCGGCCACGCGACTCGGCCCGGATGTTACCTGGGTGCTATTTGGAGCCAATCTAATTTCCCGAGAGCACGAAGTTGACGGTAATTTGGGTCTCCACTTCAACCGGCTCGCCGTTGAGGATGTAGGGACGGTAGCGCCATTGACGCACCGCTTCCACCGCGGCGGTCACTAACATCGGATGGCCGCTAAGCACTTGCAGGTTCTGGATCGTGCCGTTCTTGCTGATGATAGCCTGGAGTTGCACCGTCCCCTGAATGCGGGCGGCCTTGGCCAACGGCGGATAGGGCGGCTCGACCCGATGAATCAGCAGGCCTTCCATCATGACCGAAACCCGCTGCGGCGGGCGAACGGAGGGTCTGATGGGGATGACCGCCCGGTTGGTTGGGCCGAAGATGGAGTTGAAGACTCCGTTCGGATCCCCAACTGGTCCGGTTGCGCCAGCGCCGGCGGGCAGGCCGCTGGCAAGAGGCGCTACTCCGTGGTCGTCGATTGCTGGAACTCCGCGCGGGATCCAGTGCGGGGTCTGCAAGGCAGTCCCAACGAAATTACTTGTGGTGAGCGCTGATGAGTGCCGTTGGGAAGCTACGGGTGGGTCTCCGGCCGGGACGGGCAGTGAGATGCCGGGAGAGAGTAGTTTCAGAGTCGGCAGTCCTTCGCTATAGAAGAGCGGCAGCATCAACAGCAGCGCGATGGCCATTGATTGCGCGAGAAAAGAGAGTAAGGTCGTCCATTTTCGCTGCGACGTGTCGCACCCACCCAAAAGAGTATCTGCAAACATGATTTCCTCCTGCGCCAGGGAATTTCCTTTTACCCTCGGCCAAGAAGAAGCAGGTTCCTCAACTCGCGCAGAGAGCGCGCTCGCTCGGCATGACAAAGCTGCTAAGCGAGTCACCGATTAGAGCAACCCGGTGCCTTCTTCTTCCCCGGCACGATCAAATTCGTGCCCTCGGCAGCTACTCGTAAAGACACCAAGGGAACGAACTATGGACGCATGCTGCAAATAAAAAAGGCCACGTAAGGACGCGGCCGTGGGGGAACTTCTGAGGGCGGTGAGGTGTCGCCCGAATTACTTGGGCGGCTGATTAGCCTGCGGTTTAGGTGCAGGAGGAGTCACCGGCTTGGTCGTGGTACCGGCGGGACGAGTGCCGCTGGGCCGCGATGCTGACGGAGCTGCGGGCACGCCGGCCTGCGCGTTGTAGAGATCGACTATGGGCTTGGTGATGTCTACCGATTGATTTGCCCAGAGCACCACACCATCGGGCCACGGCTTGGAGATATCGATAATTAATCCGAGTCCGTTGTCCTTGGCGTACTTGTCGATCACCGGGCCAAGCTTCTGCAGAATCTTCTGGGCGATTTCGTTCTGCTGTCCCACGAAGTCATTCTGTGCGTCTTCCTGCTTGCGGCTTAGCGCCTTCTGCTTGGTTTCAATCTGGCGAACCAGGCCGGCGCGCGCCTCTTCGTTCATCTTGGAACCTTGGGCATCGAGCTGCTTTTTTAGGCCGTCGATTTCGTCGTTGAGCGACTTCAATTCATTGCGCGTGGGCTCGAATTTCTTGCCGAGCGCCTCAAATTCTTTCTGCCCCTCGTTGGTGGCGAGGATGCAGTCTTGGACACTGATAACACCCAGCTTCGTGGGTCCCGGAGCCGTGGTTGCAGGGGCGGCGGCGCTAGCCGGAGCATTACCGGCCGCAGCATTATCAGTTTGGGCCAGGGCGGCCAGGGGCAAGGCGAGAGCCACGGCCATGATAATTCGCACAATCTTGCTGTTCATTGGATCGCTTGGACTCCTTGGAGAATGTCTTGGGATTCTCAGAACCTATTCCCAGGCTTGCCTGGGTCACGAACTCAGGGTTAACCGGGCCCTCATAATCCGAGGCAGGGGGGCCGGGTCTCCCAGTTCCTCACACCGAACCGGAACGCGTACTGATCACCCGACCGGATGATCATTCTTCATGGTGCGGGTGCGTTCATTATAGGAGGGTTATCGAGTCAGCGTCAAACCAGGCAAGGACTGTCACGGCCCGGTTAGAAAGTGGTGGCGACGGTGAAGCGGAACGTCTTGCGTGGCTCGCGCAGCAGGTAATTCGGCCCGAAGAGGCTGAGTGCCTGCTGAAAAGTGTAGTCGCCGGCGCCACCCGGTGGGAACATGTCGCGGGTGATCTTGGTCGGGCCGGGGCCGCTGGTGGTATCGAGCCGGAGCGGGTTGTACGCCCAGTAGACACGGAAGGGGGCATTGATGACAGGTAGGAATACCTGTAACTCCAGGCCCGTCGACATACGCGGGGTGTAATTGGTGCCGCTGATGGGGCTCAAATCGGCGGGAAAGGTGACCCGCTTTCCACCCACACAATTGAAGCCAGTGTCCAGAGCCGGGCAGCCGAAGAAGGTGCTGTTGATGTCCTGAAGCTGACCGGAGTTGATGCGCAGCTGGGACTTGCGCACGATGGAGTTGATTCCGAGATCTACGAATGGGGCCAGGGCTACCGGTCCCACAATGTAGATTCGGTATTCGGCGTTGCCGACCAGGCTGAAGTCTCCGCCTGGCGCGACCAGACGTTCGACCGGAATGGGGATGGTGTAGGCTCCGCGGCGCGGGTTTCTGGGGTCCTTGGGCACAACGGTTCCGTCGGGATTGGTCAGATTGATGACTGCCTTGTCCGACAAGAAAGCCAAGGGGGAAACGGTGCGGATGTCGAAACCACGGATATCATTCTCACCGCCCATGTAGAAACGGTCGAAGGGAGGCGCGACCAATCCGCCATAGCCGCTCAGGAAGGAACCCTGAATGTTGTAGCCAATCGTATTGCGCCGCTTTTGCACGGGGAACCATTGTTTCCACTGAATAATGGGGCGAACATATTGAACGGTGCCGCCCAGGCCTGCAATCTCACCGCCCAAGAAAATGCTCTTACCGCTGTGGGGGGTAAGCGGACTGTCTATCGTGCTAAAGGAGAAGTTGGGCAGGACCTTGCTTGTCTTTACACCATTGAGCGCATTGGGGCCGGCGAACCCCCGGAAGGCTAAGTTCTGAAATAGAGCCTGCGACGCGGCGCTGAAGACCTGGGTGGAGGAATTATCGAACGAATAGGTGAGGCCTAGGCGCTTCAAGGAGCGATGCAGGGGATAACTTAGGGAAACTGTGAAGCCGGTGGTCGCCTGAGTGAAATTCTGCAGGGTGTTGAGGACAGCTTGGGAAAAATTGCTTCTCTGGCCGGTCAGAATCTCTAATTGATTGGCCTGGTCGAAATTGTATTTCTGGGTGAAGACGGTGAAACCAAACTGCAAGGGGCGATCAAATAAATACGGCTCGGTGAACCCGAACATGATGTTGCGCTGGCGGTTGCCGACGCTGGCCTGAACGTTGAGGGTTTCCCCCAATCCGAACAGGTTGTTGGTAGAGTAGTTGATGCCGACAAAAGCTCCGGCCAGACCGCTCACGCCGCCGGTAAGTCCGATCTGGTTCCTGCCTTTCTCCTTAACTTTCAGAGTGAGGTCAACGGTGCCTCCCTGATCGTCCAACTTGCGCTCGGTGGTGTTGGGGTCGTCGGGCCTCAACTGCTCGAAGAAACCAAGCTGATTCAGCCGAAGCAGACTGTATTTCCAGAGCCTGTTGTTGTAGATCTGACCTTCTTCCAAGGCCAGCTCGCGGCGAATGACCTTATCGCGAGTTGTGGTGTTGCCCTGGAATTCGATGCGCCGTACGTGGTACTGCTTGCCTTCATCGACGTCGATGATCACGTTCACTAGTTTCTTGTCTTCGTCGAAAGTGGTGTCTGGCACCGGTGTAAAATTGATGTAGCCCAGCTCTCCGTAGGCATCGCGGAGGTTTTCGAGCCCCTTGGCAATTTTTTCCCGGCTGAAGATGTCTCCGTCTTTGAGGGGAAAAAAGCCGCGCAAAGCTTTGCTGTTAGGCACCGCCTTGTTGTTCTTGAAAGTGATCGAACCCAAGCGATAGCGATCGCCTTCTTCGATCGGCATCGTGATATCCACGGCTTTGCCTTTGCCGTGAAACAGCGGGATGCTAAAACCGCCACCAGTGTCGTGGATTTGGGTCTTGGGATCTTCGACAAGCACTTTGAAATACCCGCGGTTCTGATATTCGGCGCGAACGCGCTCGGTGTCTTCGTTCAGCTTGCTGGCGTCGTAAGTCTTGGCGAAGATGTTTTCCAAGAAGATCGAGTGCGGGATCCCGATCGGCCGCAGGTTCTTCATGGCGCCGCGGAGGACCCGGCTGCTGACGTTCTTGTTGCCCTGGAAGCGGATTTTGCCAACTTTGACCTTGGGTCCTTCGCGGACGACGAAGGTGATGCCCACGGCGGCGGGCGGAATCGGCCGTACTTCGGTGCGCACGGTCGCGAACTGCCGGCCATGCTCGGACAGCAGTTCTTTCAAAGTAACTTCCGCTTTCTTGACCTTGGTGGGGTCGTACTGACTCTCGACTGAGAGCCCGACCTTGCGCTCCTTGAAACGGTCCAGGACATCGCTGGTGGAAACCGAGCTCAGGCCGGTGTAGTTGATTTCGCGGATGGTTGGCCGTTCTCTGACATAAATGTGAATGCGCCAGCCTTTAGGTGTCTGCTCGCGCTCGATACGAATGTCTTCGAAGTAGCCGGTGTTCCACAGGGAATTGAAGTCGCGCTCCAGGGCGGCCTGATCGTAAATGTCGCCTTCCTTGGTGAAGATTCTGGCTTTTATGGTGTCTACCGGAATGCGACGGTTCCCTTGTACGACGATTCCGGTAATGATGTTTTCCTGTCCCCAGAGTGGACAAGTTGCCAGAAGAAGACTCAACAGGAGCCTGAGGATGCGGCAACCCGGGCCCACGCTTTCATGGTTCCAAATGGCCCGAAATGAAGAGGATGAAAACGAGCCAGCGCCCACAACAGTGCGCCCGCTCTTCGCGACTGCAGGACTATCCTGATGAAAGCGAAGAATCGCTACTACCTCAAACTCTGGGATTATGGAAAACGGCCATTATACGGTAGAGCTGTGCGAAGCGTCCAAACCTAAGCGCTGCCCTTTCTATACTTTGTGCTGTTTTCGTTCTCTTTCAGGAAGCCGGCTTAAACAACTCCACTTCAACCAAGACGGAATAAAACGTGGCAGAGTTGCCCATGTCGGTGAGTTTTTCTGAGGTGAGGACGTTGATGTTGCGTTGACCCGGGGTAAGCTTTGCCCAATTCAACTTGGCGGAGACAACACCGGGCTGAACCCGGCCGTCTACCCGGGCGTTGAGTTGAATCTCTCCGCGCGGGTTGAATACGCGAACGGTATCGCCGTCGACGATACCGCGCACGCGGGCATCTTGGGCACTGATTTCGAGAATATTGCGTTGCTCGAGTTCCTGGACGGATGGCAGATTGGAAAAAGTGGAGTTCAGGAAGTTGTCGGCCTTGCGGGCGAGCAGTTCCAAAGGGTATCTTTTCGCTCCTTCGCTATGTCGTGATTCAGTAGGAGGAGTAAAGTCCACGACGGGATCCAGACCTTCAGATTTGAGCTGTTCGCTGTAAAGCTGCGCTTTGCCGGTCGGGGTAGCGAAATTCCCTTGGGCAAAGGGGAGGAATGGTTGGGGTGCGGTTGAACGGGTCAGAGACCCGTCCCCAGGCGAGCCGAAATTCAATCTGATATGTCCCTCATGCTCCAGACGAGCACGATCGATGCCGCGCAACCAAGGATTGCTCGATTCGAGCGCGATGTCGATCATCTGGTCAACGGATTCGTCGAAATAGTCCTCCTCGAATCCCATGCGATGGGCAAGGGAGCGGAACAGCTCGACGTTGGATCGGCATTCACCGAGAGGGTCGATCGCCGGGTTGGAAACTTGAAGATAGTAGTGACCATATGCGGTCTGCAGGTCTTTGTGTTCGAAGAAGGTTGTGGCTGGGAGAACGATGTCGGCGTAGTCGGTCGTGTCGGTGAGAAACTGCTCGTGCACTACAGTGAACAAGTCGCTGCGCTCGAGCCCTCGTACCACCTCGTTGTGATTCGGACAGACCGCGGCGGGATTTGAGTTGTAGACGAATAGTGCCTTGATAGGCGGATTATCGAGAGCGTTCAAAGCTTTGCTGAGCTCGACCATGTTTACAACGCGCGCAGGACGCCCGAGAGCTGCGTGCATCAGGTTGGCATTCTCCAGTGCCTCGCGCTCTAAACCGTAAGCGCCGCTGGTGGAGAGCTGCAACCCGCCTCCCACTTCTTTCCACGAACCGGTGATGCAGGGGAGCATGGCAACGGCTCGGGTCGACATGCCACCACGCTCGGAGCGCTGGATTCCATAATTCAGTCGGATGACGGCGGGGCGAGTCGTGGCGTACTCGCGGGCAAGCTTCACGATGTCGGCAGCGGAAATGCCGGTCCACCGTTCGACACTTTCTGGCGGGTATTGCTTCGCTTTTTTGCTCAGCTCATCGAACCCCGTGGTGTATTTCGCGATGTAATCGGCATCATGGAGGCCATCTTCGATAATGACGTGCATCATGCCTAGAGCGAGAGCTGCGTCGGTGCCGGGATTGATGGGTAGGTACCAGTCAGCACACGCGGCAGTGCGGGTACGGTAAGGGTCGATAACCACCAGCTTGGCGCGGTTGCGCCGGGCTTCTTCGATGAACGGCCACAAGTGAATGTTATTGCCGTGAATGTTGGCACCCCAGGCGATGATGTAGCGGGAATGGCGGAACTGCTCGGGCTCAGTGCCGAGTTTCACGCCAATAACAGATTTCAGACCAACCTCGCCAGCGGTTGAACAGATCGTGCGATCGAGTTGCGACGCTCCCAAGCGATGGAAGAAGCGGCGGTCCATGGAAGCGCCGTTCAGAACGCCCAGAGTGCCACCGTAGGAGTACGGGAGAATTGCTTCGGGGCCGAAGTCTGAAGAAATCTTCTTGAAACGGTCTGCGATTTCGGTAAGCGCTTCATCCCAGGTGATGCGCTGCCAGGCTTCCGAAGCTTTCGCGGGCGAGGGCGCCCGCGCCACACCTTTTTCGGCGATCCGGCGCATCGGGTACAAAACGCGGTCCGGCGAGTACACGCGATCCAGATACTTGGCCACTTTGGCGCAAAGAAAGCCGCGCGTGACGGGATGATTGGGGTCGCCCTGAATCTTTCTGGCTCGCCCGTCTTCAACCGTGATCAGAACCCCACAGGCATCGGGACAGTCGTGGGGACAAGCGGCGTGAACAATTTTTTTCACGATTGTCCATTATAAGTGAAGTCGCCAGCCAGGCACCGAGACAGGCCGAGACAGGGGGGTAAAGAAACAGGCGGCATATAGCCGCCTGCCGATACAAAACAAATCCTGCGACTTAGCTCCTTATACGTAGGGTAACGGGGATTTTGTTCTCGTTGCATTTGTAATCAGGCGGCTTTGAGTCCGACGGCCGCAACAAGATCATTAAGGGCGTGGACGACGCGTTGGTAGAGTCGGTCGAGCTGAGAGAGACGTTGC
>Ga0209158_1000139_pt1 | contig 55911 bp, 55 predicted proteins | sample GraSoiAngelo_140_FD_185897 | JGI IMG/M metagenome (GOLD analysis project Ga0209158, IMG submission 185897) | Grasslands soil microbial communities from the Angelo Coastal Reserve, California, USA - 14_0929_12_30cm (SPAdes) (version 2) | ecosystem: Environmental > Terrestrial > Soil > Grasslands ...
CGGCTCGCCAAGGTCGAGCTGGAGCGGGTCGAGCTGGAGCGGGTCGCTGCGATGCGCACCAACCACGTCCTGCAAATGATGGAAAACTGGCTCATCGAGGACGGTCGTGACGTTCCGGGAGTTCATGGAGAGGCACCCATGACCGACGTCACGAGGGAGGAGATTCGAATGTTCGAACTCCAGATTAGGGGTGAGAAGGAAGGGGACTTGCCAACGGAGTGGGAACTCCGCCGATATCGGGAGAGGCGTGCTCCCGGGATTTGGTACCCCGCGAGCTGGCCCCTTGACGACGAGTCGGCATTCTTGCAGGAACGGATTGCCCTCGCGGTCCTTCATCCAGGGAAAGAATAGGGCCGCCCGGCGGCCCGAGGGCCGACAAGCCCGAGCGACTCGATCCAGAGGACCCGAATCGCCTTCCACATGCCACGCCGGTGGCGCACGAGCAGATCGAGATCCGTGACTGTCGCTCGTCGAACGCGGACGCGAGCCACGGCCGCCCGATTCGGGCCAGGGATTTACGGGTTTCCGCATCCCCTTCAGTCAACCTTAAACAAGGTTGACTTTCGCCGTTTCACGGTAGCCAGGCGCCGATGGTCCGCGGAACCTTCATCCGGGCTCTGCGCGTCTCGGCCGCGTGATCTCGGACGCACCGTTTCTTGTGGGCGTAACGGGCGCCTCCGGGGTCGAATACGCCCGTCGTCTCATTGAAATCCTGGGCGACCGCGCCGAAGTCATCCTGACGAAGGACGCGCAGGCCGTCATCGAAATCGAGACCGGGCTCTCGACGAAAGAATTCGCGGCGGGTGCCCGCGCGGTCTATCGGGAGGACGACCTCGCCGCCGGGCCCGCTTCCGGATCGCGCCTGTTCCGGGCCTTCGCGATCATCCCCTGCAGCGGGACGACGCTTGCGAAGATCGCGACCGGGATCGCGGACAACCTCGTCACGCGGGCGGCGGCCGTTGCCCTGAAGGAAAATCGGAAAGTCATCCTTGTCCCGCGGGAGACGCCGCTCTCGGCGATCGCCTTGGAGAACATGCTGAAGCTCGCGCGACTCGGGGTCGTCATCCTCCCTGCGTCCCCGGGCTTCTACGGCCAGCCGAAGCGGATCGGCGACCTCGTCGACTTCGTCGTGGCGAGGGTCTTGGACCACCTCGGGGTCGAGCACGCGATTGGGTCGCGGTGGACCGGGCCGGAGTGAGCCGCGTCAGACTTCGCCCGAGAGGTCGATGAACTCATCGAACTCGGCATTGAGCCGCCGGAGGTCGGCGTCTGCGAGGACGCCGGGAGAGATGCGAGCGATCACCGTCATGCCGTGGACGAACGCCATGTCGTTCGCCTTCCGGAGAAAGCGGATCACCTCCGCCAATGAGGCCTGGGACACAATCTGGTCGAGGCCGTCGTACAGGATCGCGCCGCCTTTCCGCTGCCGCACGAGGGGCAAGATGACCTTGAGGCCCGCCGGGTCGAGTTTTCTCGGGTCCACGCCGCCAGCGGCCTGCGCGGACACCTGCACAATCGAGACGCCTTGGACACCGAACTCGAGCCGCAGGCGCTCCGGGGTCGCGACGGTCATGCAGAGGGCCGGTGCCCCACTCTTCCGGAGGTCCCGGAGCCATCCGAACGCGATCGACGGATTGCTCGCGACGAGCAGGTATCGTTTGCCCTCGTCGAGATGTCGGAGCCACTTCCCGCAGCTCGCACAGATCGTCGCGCGCGGGTCCGCCCCCTCCGGGACCGTCTGAACTTCGCCACACGACTCGCACCGCATCGAGGTCGGCGTCGCTCCCCGGAGGGGTTCGATCGCGCTCGGGTTGTGCGAGGCCATCTCGGGCGGCTCCTCCGGCGGACCGGTTGGGATCACGACCTTCTTCATGACGACGCGTCCCTCGACTTCGGCGGGCGGCGGCGTCTCGACGAGTTGCCCCCGATAGTACGCGCGGCTCCCGAGTCCGAACAGGAGGATGAGCACCACGGCCAGCAACCAGTACACGGGGCCGGATACGAAAATGCGGACGCCGATGAACCAGGTCGCGGTCGGGACGAAGTAGAACAGGATGAGCACGACGATCGCGACGAGGCCGAGCCGGTGGAGCCACTTCCCGCGATGGAGCGCGGGCCGGTAGACGGCGGGGTGGGCCTCTCGATATCGGTGATACGCGGAATCCTGCAGGCGGGAAATCATGTAGGACGCGGCGATCATGACGACGAACAAGATCTGCGGATTCTCCGTGACGTCGAACGTGCGGAACTGGACCGAATCGGCGGCCAACGCGGTCGCGTCCCACGTCGAATGGTACTGGAGGATCTCCCCGCCCGGAGTGCGAATCAACTGGATCCCGCCGGACTCGAGCGACGGGTCCGAAAAACTCAACGGTCCGATCAGGTAGTGTGTGTCTGCCTGGACGACTTCGCCTCCGTAAGACGACGGCGCGTGGAGCGCGAAGTCGCGGATGTAGAATCCCCGCGCGCTGCCTGCGGCGTTCGAAGTGAAGTTCAACCGGAGGCGTACTCGATCGCCGAGGTAGCCGCTCAGGTTGACGGTCGCGGTGGACCAGACCCCCGGCGCGGTCGGACTGAGATCGACGCTGGCTCCGAAGGAGAGATTCGTCCAATCCGTGAATGCGGGCGCATGGGCGATCTGGAGGTGGAGCCGATCCCCCGCATCCGCGACTTGGCCCGTATAGTTGAACGTCGCCCACGCATCGGAAGCGAACCGCAGGTCGAACGGGATGTAGGCCGGCGTCGCGAACGCCGGATCGGCGATCGTCCGGGTCGCGGCCACCGTGTTGTTCGCATACCGCCCGGTCGCGTCGTTCCCCGCCCACAACACCGCACACGGGCTGGGGGCCCCCGGTGGACAGCTGTTCGTCGTGATGTTGTGCCAGCCCCCCTCGATGAGGAAGGGCCACGACCCCGGATACGGTCCCGAAGGCGTCAGGGTCGGCGACTGGATCGCGTCGTACGAAAAGAGCCGATGCAGGGATTGCGCGAGGGCGAGGGTCGAGAGGGAGACGCGAGCGTTTCGCGTCGTCGTGTTCGCCTCGAAGAGGAATCGGATCTCCACGTCGGCGGACGTGCTGACGTTCGTGTTCGCCAGACCGGACGTACTCCGCTCAAAGCCTAGGCCGGGGTCTGCTGCGTTCTTCTCCCGGAGATCGAAGGGATAGAGCTCCATGTACTGCGCGATCGTCCCCTCGGCGCCACCCGGACGCTCGAGGACGTTCTCCAAGAGATCCGTGTACCGCACGCCTTCGACGGACTCGAGGACGCCGTCCTGATTCGCCGCGGTCAACTGGCCTTGGAACAAGAACCCGCGAGGAATGGTCGGGTACTCGTCGAACATGTGCAGGATTTTCGCACGCAGGTCCGCTGCTTTCGCCCCTGTGAGGGTCCACGTCACGTGGCCCCCACCGTTCAAATCGGAGGTCCCGAAGAGCTCGTAATCCGTCGTCACGACCATGTGGCCCGACGGATTCTGCCCGAACGCGGGGGGAAAGAGGCTCCAGAGCACGAGCAGGCCCGCCAGGGTGGCGAGCAGCGCCGGGCGCAGCGAGCCCATGGACGCCGAAGGAAAGGGTCCCGCGATAAAGGCTTGCTTCGAATTTCAGGAGCGCGCACCGGCTTCCTTTCGAAAAGATAAAAACCGCCATTGGGTATCGTGGACCGTGGTTCCGCAGGATTTGTCGAAGTTGCTCGCGGGCGGGGTGGACCTCGAGCTGGAGTTTGAGCGGGCCACGAAAACCCTCGAGTCGATCGGCTTGTCGGGATACGAGGCTCGCGGCTACATCGCGCTCGTTGCACACGGCTACGGCAGCGCCGAGACGATCGCGGAGACCGCCCACATCCCGCGGACGTCGGCGTACAAGGTGCTCCAAAGCCTGTGCCAGAAAGGCTTCGCGATCTCGACCCGCGGCCGACCCACGATTTTCAAGCCGGAGGCGCCGAGCAAGGTGAAAGGCCGCGTGATCGACCATCTGGAGGACACGTTCGCGAAGCTCGACCTGCTCCACGAGGTCTTGCGGTCCAAGGGGGAACCGCAGCTCGTGTACACGATCGTCACGAAACCGCGCGTCCTCGAGAAAATCGGCGAGCTGATCGATCAGGCGACGGAAACGTGCATCGTGTCCACGCCGACATTCTCCGAGATCCGCGAGAACATGGGGAAGAAGATCGAGCAGGCGATCGCCCGCGGGATCCGCATCACGATCATCACGGAGCCGGGACAGAAGATCCCCGAGGGCGCGGGCGTCGTGAACCGCCGCGGGCTCATCGCGACGGACGTGATCGTGGACGGATCCGCGGCATTAATCGCGGCGCCAGACTTGTCCGCGTGCGGCTACACGGACAACGCATCCCTCTCGAAGCACCTGGAGAATTTCCTCGAGATCATCATGAACCTGAAGGAGTGATGCCTCACGTGGTCACCTCGGCGCGCTCCTTCGATGTCGTCGTGATCGGCGCCGGCCCGGCCGGAGGATACCTCGCGGGCAAGGTGGCCGCCGCCGGGTATGACGTCGCCCTCGTCGAGGAACACCGCGAGATCGGCGAACCGATCCAGTGCGGCGGGCTCGTGACGCCCCGCGTCTTCGAGTACGTGCGATGCAAGGAGACGATCATCGGCGCGGTCCATGGGGCCGAGCTGTTCTCGCCATCCGGCCGGAGGCTCGTCATCGACGGCCACCACACGCAGGCGGTCGTCGTGCAGCGGGCGATGTTCGACCGGGCGATCGCGACGGACGCGGTCCGGAAGGGGGCGCACACGTTCCTCGGGGCCCAGGCCCAGTCCGCCCGACGGGAGGACGGCCGGGTCGCCGTGTCGATCGATCAGGACGGGGCGCCGAGGACGCTCCGGGCGAAAATCCTCGTCGGATGCGACGGCGTGCGTTCGAACGTCGCGAAATGGTTCAACATCCTTCGGCCGAGGAAAATCCTCCCGGGGTTTGAGGTCGAGATGACCGGCGTGCGCGGGGATGCCGGGTTCGTCAAGCTGTTCATCGGGAACGAGATCGCGCCGGGGTTCTTCGGCTGGATCATCCCGAGCGGGGATACGGCGCGGGTCGGCCTGTGCGTTGGAGAGGGAAACGCGTACGCGTACCTGGAGAGAATGCTCCAGCGGCCCGAGGTCAAGCAGTACACGAAGGGCGCGCAACCGATCCTGTACATCGCCGGCGGGATCCCGCTCGGCTTCCCGCGCCGCACGTACGCGGACAACGTCCTCGTGGTCGGCGACGCGGCGTGCCAGGCGAAAGCCGTCTCGGGCGGCGGGATCTTCACCTCGCTGACGTGTTCCGACTTCGCTTCGCGCACCGTGATCGAGGCGCTCGAGGCGAACGACTACTCCGCACGTGTGCTCCACCGGTATCACAAAGCGTGGACGAAGTCGATCGGCAAAGAGCTGCGGAAGGACCTCGCGATCCACGAGAGCTTCGCGAGGTTGCGGGACGATCAGTTCGAGGAGCTGTTCGACATCTTCGACAGCCCGGAGATGCGCTTGTTGATCGAGAAGAAAGGGGACATCGATTTCCCCTCGAAAGTCGGCTGGGCGCTGATCAAGGAAGACCCCAGGCTCCTGAAGTACGTCGGGAAAGCCCTGCGGGCGATGATCGTGAAGAACGTCGTCGTCTAGACCGAGTACCACTTGCCCTCTTCCGGCAGGAGGACTTCGCGCCCCTCGATCGCGTCGGCAAGAATCTGGCGATTTTCCCCGTGCATGAGCACGACCCGTTGCGGGTCACAGCCTTCGATGAACCGCAGGAGATCGTCGTGGCCCGCGTGCGCGCTGAAGTCGAACTTCTGCCACTCGCACTTGATGTCGACCGTCACGCCATACAAGTCGATCACGCCTTCGTCGATCAACCGGCGTCCGTTCGTGCCTTCGACCTGGTAGCCGGTCAGCAGGACCGCGCTCCGCGGATCCTCGCGGATCGCTTCGAGATACCGCAGGACCGGACCCCCGTCGAGCATGCCGCTCGTCGTCACGATCACCTCGCCCCGGAGGGCCAGACCCGATTCGCGCGGATTCCGGACGACCTTGACGCGGTGCATCGCCTGTCGCAGCTTCTTCACGGACCGCACGTACTCCGGGCTCTCGACGTAGATCGAATTCACCTTCTTCCCCATCCCGTCGAGCCAGACCTCGTGACGGGCTTTCGCGAGCGTCAGGATGACGTCCTGCGTACGCCCGACCGCGAAGGAGGGGACGAGCGCGAGCCCGCCGCGGTTCACGACCTGTTCGATTTTCCGGAGGAACGCATGTTCCGACTTGAGCCGTTCCGGATGCTGTCGGCCCGCGTACGTCGACTCGATGAACAACGTGTCGCACTTCACGGGCCGAGCGCCCCAGACCAGGTCCGTGGTCAGCGTGTGCAGGTCCCCCGTGAAGAGCGTGGTTTCGGTGCCGTTCACCTCGTACATCGTCGCGCCCGGGATGTGTCCGGCGGGATGCGCCGTGACCTCGAGGTCCCCGATGTCGACGTTGTCGCCGAAGTCGATCGTCCGGAAGCGGCGCCGCGCGGTCCGAAGGTCGCGGTCATCGAACGGCGCGTCGAATCCTTCCGCGTCCGCAATCTTGAGGCTGTCCTGGAGCAGGAGGTCTGCGACGTCCGCGGTCGGCGGCGTCAGCACGACGTCGAGGTCTTGGCGGCGGGTAACCCAGGGGATCATCCCGGTGTGGTCGAGATGGGCGTGGCTGATGAACATCCCGTCCACGGGCGGCGCGGGCATCGGGTATTGCGGCGGATCGCGAGGCAGCAGGCCGTAGTCAAAGAGGAGGCTGATCGGTCCCTTCTTCAAGATCATCCCGAGGCGGCCGACCTCCGAGGCGCCACCGAGAAACTGGAAGTCCATCTGTTCCGCGGTCGATGTGCCGGGCGTCTATAAGACCTTCGCGGCGCCCGGGAGGAAGAGGCGCTGACAGCGGATCGCGCGAGCCATGCGACGCCGCCCCAGCAAGAGCATGGCCACCTCGAGGAGACGATCGCTCCCGAAGAACCGGTCCGCGATCCGCTTGATCCGCACGCCCTCCGCCAAGGGCCCTCCGATGGCGGACCGCCACCGGGATTCGTATGCGTCGAGCGGGGTGCCGTCGAGGAGGTGGTCGGCGGCGGTGAGGCCCGCGATCCGACCCGCGATCATCGCGAGGTTGTTGCCGCCCCCGTTCGTCGCCATGACCATCCCCGCGGCGTCCCCGACGAGCATCACGTTGCCTTTCACGGTCCGCGGCGGCGGTCCAAGCACCGGGACGAAACCTCCTGTTGCCTTGCCCGGCTCGAGACGACGCCGGGCGACGAACCGATCGAACAGGTCCCGCAGATTCCCGTGAAAGTGTTGCCAGGTCCCCAGGCCGACGTTCGCGCATCCCGCTTTCGGGATGATCCACGCATATCCACCCGGCGCGAGGTTCCCGAAGAACATGTCCGTCGCGTCGCCGAACTCCCCCGTGGCCGTCGCGCTCATCGCGGGTGCCGACACGGGCCACGCGAGTCCGACCGACTTCGCGACCGTGGACCGCGGGCCGTCGGAACCGATCACCATCTTGCCGCGGAACGTCCCTCGGTTCGTCTCGACCTCGTCTCCGTGGACCCCGTGGACGGTCGTCTCGGTCATCAGCTCCGCGCCCTCCCGGGTGGCCTGGGCCACGATCCCTTGGTCCATCCGGTCCCGCCGCACGGTGAAGCCGCGGAACGGGACGTCGTATCGGCGGCCGTTCGGGGACCAAATCCGGATGACGGGGGTGTCGACCTCCCGGACCCGGTGGGGGACCTCCATGAGATCGTCGAGCTCGCCGACCGTCGGGAATAGTGCGCGGATCTCGTCGTTCTCGGCAACGTACTCCCCGCACTGCACGGGCACGCCGACCTCCCTCCGCTTGTCGAGGAGGAGGACGTTCAGACCGTTGCGCGCCGCGTAGCGGGCCGCCGTACCCCCCGCCGGGCCGGCGCCGACGACGATCACGTCGTAGGGCGAGGGCATCGGCTCCCTCAGACGTCGCGAGATAGCACGAAATCGACGAGTCGGATCATGCTCTGTTTCGCGTCGCTGTCCGGGATCGGGTCGAGGGACTTCTTCGCGAGTTGCCCGTACTCGAACGCCTTTGCACGGGCTTTTTCGACCGCGCCGGAGTCCCGGATCAAGGTGAGCGCTCGCTGGACCTCGTCCTCCCGCTTGCGTCGTTTCGCGATGAGGCGCGAGAGCGCGCGCGCGTCAATCGATCCGCCGTCGTTCAGCGCGTGGATCGTCAGGAGGGTCATGTTCCCCTCGCGGAGGTCGGTTCCCGCGCGCTTCCCGAGGAGCGCGCCATCCCCGACGACATCGAGGATGTCGTCCACGATTTGGAACGCAATCCCGAGGTTGAGGCCGTAGTCGCCGACGGCCTCGACATGCTCCAGACGCGCTCCCGCGACGAGTCCGACGATCTTCGCGCCGGCCATGATCGGCCGCGCCGTCTTTCGCGTGACGATGTCGAAATAGTCGCCTTCCGTCACCCGGATGTCGAAGGCGCGGCGCTTCTGCCGGATCTCGCCTTCCGCGAGCGCGGCGCAGGCGTCGGCCGTGAGCTCGACGATGTCCGCGTCGAACTTCCCGCCGATGCCGAACGCCTTGACGAACAGGAAATCCCCCGTGATGAGGGCGTTCTGCAGTCCGAACTTCTTGTACGCCGCGGGCCGCCCGCGGCGCATCTCGCCTCCGTCGTTGATGTCGTCGTGAATGAGCGTCGCGGAATGGATGAGCTCGAGCGCTGCGGAAAGGTCGATCGCCTGGCCGATGTCTTGGCCGCGCAGGGCCTTGAACGCGAGGAGGGTGACCATCGGACGGATTCGCTTGCCACCCGCCTCGATCACGTAGCGCGCGATGTCCTCGAGGAGCGGCTCTTCCGACACGATGCTTTTCCGGATCTTCGCTTCGACGAGGGCCATTTCCGCGGCCACGCCAAAATCCATGGGAAGCGTCATCCGGGCGGTCCCAATTTGTGCTATCGTCTGGGGTTATTTAACGATTTGCGGCATACGCGAGCGGCGTCTCTGCTCCGGAGAGCCGACCCTGTCGAGACCGCGGCGAGGAACTTGGCGACGGGAGAAAACACGCGGGCCTTACGCCGGGCGACCGACTTCGTCCGCGACCTCAACGATCGCCCGCGTCGGCACGTTTCCGTTGCCGGCCACGCGCTTGATCGCGGGCGCGATCGAGTCGAGGAATGCATGGATCATGTCGTCCCGGTTCCCGATCCAGTCCGCCATCATGACGACGGGCATCATGATCGTGATGAACGGATAGTACATCGACTCGTCGTGGAAGTCCTTGTCTACGAACTCGAGGCCTTTCGAGGTGAGGTATGCGATCCTTCGCAGATGCTGGTCGTAGTCGTCCATCGTCAGGTGCGGGTTGTAGCCCTTCAAGGTCGTGAGCCCGCTCAGTTCGTCCTCCCGCATCGCGATGAGGGAGAGGTTCGCAATCCCGTTTCGAAGGTCTTGGTAGATGCTCACGATATGGTCCATGAGGATGATCGCGGCGTCGTAGTAGTACCAGCCTGTCAGGAAGTTCGGCAGCGCCTTCAGGTCGAAATGCTCATTCGTGAAAGCCATGTCGATGAGGTTGTACATCGTCGCCGCGCTCGTGTGGGCTCCCAGCTTCTCCCACCAGGTCAGGTCCTCGGAAGGGGCATAGAATGCCTCGGAAAGCTTGCGCATCTTGGGGATGCTGAACAGAGATTCTTTGTGGAACATGGTGAGCGCCTGGCCGAGCGCGATGCGGTCGCTGAGGACTTCCACCTGATAGAAGTAGGCGTTTCCCTGCGGCGAGTTGTTCCACAGGCCGTTGAAGCCCCGCGTGATGCTGTTGATCAGGTCGAACAGCGGGACTTGCTCCTGCTTGAGCATCGCGACGAGCCGCTTGGTGAACGTCGTGGACTCAAAGTCCGGGTCAATCATTGAGCTGAGGACGACGTGGTGGAGGTCCTTGGCCTCCAGGTAGGAGTAGTTGCCTTTGTCGATCAGGTCGTCCAGGATCCCGATCTGGCACTTGTGGAAGATCTGGGCGGTCAGCGCACGCTGTAGGTTTTGCGGTGACATGTACGGCCGCCACTGCTCCGTCATCATCGTCGCCCCCGCGGCGAACCGCAACGTCTGCAGGTAGTTCCACGTCTCGCCCTGGTCCTCCCAGAACGCGCCCGGCGGAATGTTTGGAGGGCGAAGCGGAATTCCGCCCGGGCCCGCGATGTCTTTGAGGCCATGGATGAACGCCGACACCTTCGTGATGTGTTCCCGAAGGGCGGCCTTGTCGAAGCCGAACTCGTGGTAATCGAAGAGACCCTCTGCGTACCCTCCGAGTCGAGCGACGGTCCTCGACAGCAGGTCCAAGTCCTCGCGGTTGATTCCCAGCCCGAGGGGATTCTCGACGCCCATGGCCTCGACCGTATCGAGGTTGGCTCGGAGTCCGTATGAAGGCCCATGCGCTCATTCGCGCGGGTGATTCTGGACGTTGAGAACGCGCGGTGGAAAGGAGTGCAATCACGTTCGATAACAAGCGAGGACCGCTTAAATAGGCCCGAACCCCACCGCGGCGATACGATGACGGGGTGAATCGCCCTGGCAGATAGCGCGAGCATTGTCACGTATCTGAGCGTCGGGAGCGCGCTGTTCCTCTCGATCATCATCATCATCGCGATTGCGAGACAGAAGACCCACCAAGTCTTTCAGAAGCACGTCCTCCTTTCCGCCACCTTCCTGCTCGTGGGTGCGGTGATCTTGAACGTCCTCATCAACGTGTACACGATCCAGGCGAGCGGGACCGACGTTGCCGCCATCAAGGCGGGCGTCCTCCTCTCGAAGCGCGTGCAGGGAATGTTCGATTACCTGTTCGGGACCACGATCGGCGCCTTCATCGTCATCGCGACGACCCCGGCCATCAGCTCGCCCAAGGATTTCTGGCGCTACATGACCGAGGAGTTCCCGAACTCGTACGTGTTCTACCTGTTCGTGATGATCCTCGCAATCGTTACGATCTGGGTTTCGCCCGTGACGATCGTGTCCGTGAACCCGACGATCCTGTCCTTGGAGCCGTACTTCCTCTTCGTCAATGGCGTCGCGGTGGCGACGGTCATCCTCTTCGCCCCGTACCGGTTCAGCATCCACATGCGGCGGACGAAGGCGGGCGAAGAGGTCCGCCGGGATACGTTCCTAATCATCTTCGGGATTTCGGGATTCGCCGTGGGCGAACTCTTGTTCGAGATCCTCCTCCCGAACTATGGGATCGACCTGCGGGCCCCGGGTTTCATCCTCGAGATGGCGCTCGTCGGGCTCATCGCGTACGGCGTGCGCGAGAAGTCGTTCCTCCAAGAGCTCATCGTCCCGGAGGCGGAGGCGCATCTGCCGACGAAACCGACGTTCTCCTTGGAGCGCGGATACACGTACGCGGTCCTAGAACGGGACGCGAGCCAGGCGTTCGAGATCTTCAAAGACTCTGTGACGCACGGCGCGCAGGGGCTGTGCATCACCCGCCGGGCGCCGAAGACCGTCATGACGGAGTACGGGCTCGAGCGAACGCCGATCCTTTGGCTCAGCCGTGTCGCGACGGAGAAGAACGCGGTCCGACCGAGTCCTCCGGAGAAGGTCGCGATGGCGGTCGAGCACTTCATCGAAGTGAGCGAGAAATCCATCGTCCTCCTGGACGGCTTCGAATACCTCGTGTCCCACAACGATTTCGGCTCCGTCTTGGCGCTCCTGCATGACCTAAACGAGTCCGTGGTGATGCGGGATTCGATCCTCCTCGTGCCGTTCGACCCGACGGCCTTCAACGAGCGGGAGATTGCCCTTGTCCGCCGCGAAGTCAAGCTGCTCGGTCCCCTGGCCGAGGACTTCGGCACCGTGGCGAAGATCTCGCGGTAGGCTCGGGTCATAACCCTTTTATCCGGCGTGCGGGTGGGAGTTCCCGTGGAGGACCCGGAACTCGCCGCGATTCGTGCCCGCAAGATGCGCGAGCTGATGGCGGGGGCCTCCGCGCCGAAACCGACGAGCGCGGGCTGGTCGGGTCCAATCCGGCTCACGGATGCCACGTTCGACGAGGAGGTTCGCCGACCCGGCCTGATCCTCGTGGACTTCTGGGCGGACTGGTGTGGACCATGCCACCGGGTCGCGCCCGTACTGGAAGAGGTCGCCAAGGCCCGGGCCGGAAGCCTGCGCCTCGGGAAGTTGAACGTCGACGAGAATCCTCGGATGCCAAGCCGATTCCAGGTGACGTCGATCCCGACGATGTTGCTGTTCAAGGACGGCCGGCTCGTCGACGGAATCATCGGGGCCGTCCCGCGACCCGAGATCGAGTCGCTCGTCGCCCGGTGGACCTGACCTACTAGGGCGGCTACTTCGCGAGGGGACCTGTCGGCCTCGGCTTCGCTTCCTTCAGGCGGCCCCTCAGATTCTTGACGATCCCGCGGAACGCCTTGGTCGCCTCAGAGTCCGGGTGCTCGATCACGAACGGCTTGCCCGCATCCCCGCCAATCACGATCCGCGGGTCGAGCGGCACGCGCCCGAGGAACGGCAGGCCGAGTTCCTTCGCGGCCGCCTCCCCGCCGCCCACCTTGAAGATGGCGGTCTCCTTGCCGCAGTGCGGGCACACGAATCCGCTCATGTTCTCGATGACGCCGAGGATGTCCATCTTGACGGCCTTGGCGAAGGCAATCGACTTGCGGACATCGAGGAGGGACACGTCCTGGGGCGTCGTCACGACGACCGCGCCGTCCGCGTCAGGGATCTCCTGCGCGATGCTGAGCGGCTCGTCGCTCGTCCCGGGCGGCAGGTCGATCACCAGGTAGTCGAGGTCCCCCCACTCCACATCGGAGAGCATCTGCTTGAGCGCCTTGATCTTCAGCGGTCCGCGCCAGACGATCGCGGTGTCCCGGTCGATCAGCTGCGCCATCGAGATGACCTTGACGCCGGCGGGCCCGACGGTGGGTTCCATCCCGGTTTCCGTCGCCTTCACGTGGGCGTCCTCGACGCCCATCATCATGGCGATGTCCGGGCCGGTCACGTCCGCGTCGACGAGTCCCACCGGGCCTTCCTCGGCCAGCACGACGGCGAGGTTCGCGGCCACCGAGGTCTTGCCCACGCCGCCCTTGCCTGACATCACGACAATCTTGTGTTTGATGCGGGACATGCGCTGCGCCATCTTCATGCGCTCGCGCATCGCCGCCATGATGTGGGGCGGAATCTGTGCGGTCTCAAGCTCTTCTGGCAAGTGTCACCCGGAGGAGTCCGAATCAGCGAGACGCGGGTATTAAACGTTGCGGCAATTACGTCGCGGCGGCTCGGGACATGAGCTGCGCGAGGCGTTTCACCTCGCCGACGAACGCCGCGGGCGCGGGATCCGACGGCAGATTCGCGTAGAAGGCCGCGAGGTCGTCCACGAGGGAGAAACCTGACTTCTGATCAAACGAGCGCGCGAGATCCCACAGTTTGTCGTTGGACGCGATGAGCTTGTGCCGAAGGAGGTTGCCGATCGCGAACCCGTTGCTCGTGGCCAGGCCGATGTTCTGCCACCGGTTCGTCCCGCCTGCGCTCGTGTTCCCGTCGACCCACGCCGCGAAGAACTCGTACGCTCGGTCGCTGCCGTCCGTCGCGAAGACCAGGAAAGACAAGTCGTCCGCGTACACGTCCTGGATGTGGTTGAACGCTTGCCCGAAGGCCCCCTCGGCAGCCCGCGGAATCTTGACCTCGTGCTGAAGGGCACCGAACACCTCGGAGTTGTGCGAAGGATGGCCGGCCTCCGTCCGCAGCATGTGGCCCATCTCGTGGGCGATCAGGCCATCGAGCAGGTCGGACTCCACGGCCCTCGCGGAGACGAAAAGGGTGTGCCGATCCGAGGTAGACTTCGACGCCCCCATGATCGCCATCCGGGCGATTTCCGCTGTGACCGGGAGTCGGAGCGCGAGTCCGTGCGCCGCGTACTTTTCCGTGACCTCCTCGAACGCCGCTTTCACCTTCCGCGTGCCACCCCGACCCGACCGATCGACAACCGCCACGAGCACGTCACGTTCGAGGCAACGGCCGCTGATAAACCTTCAGGGCGGTTTCGACTAAATTATCGAAAAGCCTGTTCGCACGTCGTGGCCCCCGGAGGGCGGACGAGATTTCGACGTCCCATTTCGACAGGATTATCGAAAAAGTCGGGCCCGCCCCGGAGTGGGGTTCTCCAATCGCACTCCTGATTTCGATCAAATTATCGAAAACGCTAGCCCACTGTTGCGGCCGTTACTTCGTGGTCGATCGAGTGACGGGCGAGGAACTCCACGATTTCCGAGAGCGCGTGAGGGCGGACGAACAGAACGGATTGGCCTAGATACCGAACCCCGTCTTTCTCAACAAACCCCCGGTAGCGGTACTCCTTCCCGTCGTGCCGCGTCGAGTCACCATAGACGAACCTGCGGAGTCGATTGACGGATATGCGATCGGCGCTGTTCACATCCCATGTGATGAGGTACCCCGATTCCCGGCCGTGAGCCTTGCCCTTCCGGACCCGGCGCATCGTTGATCGACGACTCATCGGACTCACCGTTTTCGACAATCTTATCGAAACCATCCGATCAACATGGTCCTTCGGGGAGGAGAGGTGCGCGAAAGTGACGATCTCCGGCACCGCGAGCGAATCGTTTCGAAACCGCAACCGAGTTGGGACCAAAAGTTTAAGCGACATCGTCCGTCTCAGCGGCCCGTCGCTTTTCGGTGTTCAGGTGGCCACAAAGAAGCGGACCGGCGAAAAGGCCGTGAAGACGCCGACCCCGGATGAGGTTGAGGAGAACCTGCGCCGGGCGAACCTTCCGAAGGAACAGTCCGCGAAATACCATCCGTATTACCAGGGCAAAATCGAGATTGTGCCGCGGGTACCCGTTCGGACCTTCAACGACTTCGCGATCTGGTACACGCCCGGCGTCGCGCAGCCCTGCCTCGACATCAAGGCGGATCCGAACAAGGTCTGGACCCTCACGAACAAGTGGAACCAGGTCGCGATCGTCACGGACGGGACGCGGGTGCTGGGCCTCGGCGACATTGGACCGGAGGCCGGCCTGCCCGTCATGGAAGGCAAGGCGCTCCTGTTCAAGTACCTCGGCGGCGTCGACGCGTTCCCGATTCCGCTCGCGACGAAGGACCCCGAGAAGATCATCGAAACGGTCAAGCTGATCACCCCCTCGTTCGGCGGCGTGAACCTGGAGGACATCGCGCAGCCGAAGTGCTTCTACATCCTTCAGCGGCTGCGGAAGGAATGCGAGATTGCGGTCTGGCACGACGACCAGCAGGGGACCGCGACAATCAACCTCGCGGGCGTCATCAACGCCCTGAAGGTCGTCGGGAAGAAGATCCCCGACGTCGCGATCACCCTCGTCGGCGCAGGCGCGTCGAACATCCGGACCGCGAAACTGCTGATCGCCGCCGGGGCGAAGCCGGAGCACATCATCCTCGTCGACTCGAAGGGGATCGTCGGCCGCCACCGGGAGGACATCGAGGCCGCCGCGAACGCCTACGCGGAGAAGTGGGAGCTCGCCCTCGTCACGAACCGCGGGGACCGGGAGGGCGGGATCGCGGAGGCGATGAAGGACGCCGACGTCGTCATCTCGGCCGCGAAGCCCGGGCCCGGCGTCATCCGGAAGGAGTGGGTCGCGTCGATGGCGGAAGGCGCGATCTTGTTCGTCATCGCGAACCCGGTTCCGGAAATCTGGCCGTGGGAGGCCGCGGAGGCCGGCGCACGGGTCATCGCGACGGGCCGCTCCGACTTCCCGAACCAGGTCAACAACTCCCTCGGATTCCCGGGGATCTTCCGCGGGACGCTCGACGTGCGCGCGCGCACGATCACCGACGAGATGTGCATCGCGGCCGCGGAGGAACTCGCCAAGGTCGCGGAGGAAAAAGGGCTCGACGAGACCCACATCGTGCCGACGATGGAAGAGATCGACGTGTTCGCCCGGGAGGCCACGGCGGTCGGGCTGAAGGCGATGGGCCAGGGGATCGCCCGCGTGACGAAGACCCGCGACGAGCTCTATCAGGGAGCCCTCGAGATGATTCGCCGCGCCCGCGACGAGACGAAGTCCCTCATGCAGGACGGCTTCATCCGGCCGCCTCCGCCGTGAACTCGGACGCTGGGCCTCCGCGGATCTATTCCGTGAAGCGCCATTCCTGTTACACCACGCCGCGGGCAAATAGGCATGAGCCGGGTCTCGCCTACGGGATCCGGTGACCTGGGGGGCGTCGCGAGGGGGGAAGCATGCGAGGTACCTTCTCGCGGCGGTGTCGGCGCATGTCACATTGGGATCGGCCCTTGCTGCATACGCCCTCACCTTGTCGAAGGCCGCGCTGGAAATTCTGGCCGCGGAAACCCTCGTCTTCCTCATGCTCCTAGTCACCCTGAGCTACGTGCGAAACGCCAGCGAGGAACATGCTGTGCCGATCCAGGGAGGCTTCGCAGCGGTGAGCCGGGGCTATCTCATCTTCCTGATGTGGGCGGGCCTTGGATACCTCGCCGTTCTCCTCTCGGTGGGGCCTGCGTTCTCGGCCTCTGAGTTCATCGTGTTTCTTTTCGGCTTCTGGGCTCTCGTCGCGATCTTCCTGGTCGCTCTTGTCCTGTGGCGCAGACAGAAACGTCTGTTCTGACTTACAGCCCCTATATGCAAGGAGCGCGTTCCGGGTCCCGACGATGCTCACGGCCAAGGCGGTCAAGCGCAAGCACGAAGCGCGCCTGATGCGCATTCCCGGGGTCGTCGGCGTCGGGATCACGCAGAAAGAGGGCAAGGACTGCATCTGCGTCTACGTGAAGGACGACAACCCGAAGATCCTCGCCGCGCTGCCGCGCACGCTCGAGGAGATCCCGGTCGAAATCGTCGTGTCGGGCGGGTTCACGATTCGGTGAGCGGGCCCGGCACGGTCGTCCACTTTGCCAGCGTGGTCTGCGGTGCCGCGCGCTCGAGCAGGTTCGACAATCGAACCCCGACGAGGCGAACCTTCCGACCGGAGGCGAGGACCTCTTTCAGCATCGTCTGACTCAGGATGAGAATTGGCTCGAGGTCCGTCGTGTGAATCCTCAGGCTCTTCGAGCGCGTGCGAATCTCGAAGTTGGAGTACTTCGTCTTCAGGGTCACCGTTCGGTACGCGTACTTCTCATGGAGGAGCTGTTCGTGGAGCGACTTCGCCATCGCCTCGAGGTCCGGCCAGACTGCGTCGTAGGCGTCTTGGTCCCGCTCGAAGGTCATCTCCGTGCTGATCGATTCCGGCGGACCGCTCGGCTCGACGACCTCCTCCGCGTCTCGGCCCATCGCCACGTCGTGGAGGTATTCCCCGTAGGCGCCAAGGAGCTCTACGAGATCCTCGCGGTTGTACTCTTGGAGGTCTGCGATCGATTCGATGCCGAGTTCCTTCAGCCGCTCGGCGGTCTTGGGGCCGACGCCGAAGATCTTCCGGACGGAAATCGGTGCGAGGAACTCCGCCACCGCATCCCGCGGCACAACGGTGAGACCGTCCGGCTTTTGAATGTCCGAGGCGATTTTCGCCACCGCTTTCGTCGACGCGATTCCGATCGAACAGGTCAGACGATGTCGTGTTCGAATCGCGGACTTGATCTCACGGGCGAGTTCCTCGGCGCGTGCATAGTTGCCGCCACTCCGTATCGTGACATCGAGGTACCCTTCCTCAATCCCGGAAGGCTGTAGCCGGTCCGCGAACGTGCGGAGGGTGTCCATGATCTCCCCGCTGACTCGGCCGTACAGTTCGAAATGGGGCGGGACAAACACCAATTGAGGGCAGCGGCGGGCCGCCTCGACGCACGACATGGCCGAGCGAACGCCGTATTGGCGGGCCTCATAGCTCGCCGTCAAGACGACGCCCCGAGGATGCTCTCGTGGGTCCGCGCCGACGACGACCGGCTTGCCTTCGAGGGCCGGGTTCTCGCGGATCTCGACGGCGGCGTAAAACGCGTCCATGTCGACATGGAGGACGACGCGACCGCCGGATTCCGGAGAGCCCATGCGTCCTCCCCATGCGCCCGGGGACGGATAAAAGCCTTCGCGGGGGAGGGGGCCGGGAGCCGCAAGAGCCGGCTCAGAACCCGAAGAACGAGCGGCCCGCGTCGGTCAGGTACCCGAGGAAGAACACCGCGAGGATTGCCGTCAGCATGACGATCGCGAGGGCGATGAACACGGATGCTTGGATCGCCCGGGGGGCCGCTACTTTCGCCGCCCCGGGCTCCGGTTCCAGGATGTACATGTACCAGATCACGCGCGCGTAATAATACAAGGAGAGCGCGCTGTTCAGGACGCCGGCCACCGCCAAGGCGAGGTACCATTCGTTGAACGATGCGGCCCTCACGGCGCTCGAGAACAACACGAACTTCGAAAAGAACCCACCCATGGGTGGGATCCCCGCGAGGCTGAGCAGGAACACGAGCATCGAGAACGCGAGGAACGGCATGCGCCGGCTGAGGCCCTTGTACGCCTCGATGTCGTCCGCGATCCCTTGCGACTCCGTGCCCGCGACGACGAGGAACGATCCCGCCTTCATCGCGCCGTAGACGAAGACATGGAGCATGCCGCCGACGAGGCCGTACACGGCCACCGTGGCGGCGAGGTCTCGGGTCGCCGCCGGGACTGTAAGATCGCCCGCCGTCAACGCGACCGCCCCCACGGCGAGAGCGATGAGGATGTACCCCGCCTGGGCGATGCTCGAGTACGCTAGCATGCGCTTGATCGATCGCTGCGGGATCGCGAGGACGTTCCCGACCGTCTGCGTCACGATTGCGAGGATCGCGAGCGTCGCGACCCAGTCCACTTGGACGCTCAACAGGCCGATCAGGAAGACGCGGAACAACGCGACGATCCCGACATTCTTCGAGGCCGACGTCAGAAGGACGCTGATCGTCGTCGGTGATCCCTGGTACACGTCGGGGGCCCACATGTGGAACGGGACGACGGCGACCTTGAAACCGAAGCCCGCGATCAAGAAAACGAGCGCGATGATCAAAGGCGGCTCGATCGCGGGGTTCTTCGCGAGGTTGAGTCCGGCCGCGCTCCCCAACCGCACGAGGTCCGTCGTCGCGCCGATCGAGGTCGTGCCCGCGATGCCGTAGATCAAGGAGATGCCGAACAGGATGATGCCGGAGCTGACCGCCCCGATGATGAAGAACTTCGCGGCGGCCTCCGTCGCCTGCTTGTCCTTCTTGCGGAATGCGACGAGGGCAAAGGTGCTCAGGCTCGACGTCTCGAACGCGAGGAAGAGGACGAAAAGATCGGTCGCGGCCGCGGTGAACATCATCCCGACGACCGCGAGGAGCATGAGGGCGTAGTACTCGCCCTGGTGGGGTTCCTCCGGGCGGATGAAGCCGCGCGACCCGACGATGACGAGGAACGCGACGAACTCGAACATCAGCTGGAAGAAGAGGGCGAACGTGTCGACCTTCATCTTCAGCTCCGCCGCGAAGTCGCCTTGTGTGCCGACCGGGGACGGCCAAACGGTGAGGTTCAAGGCGCGCCCGATCCCGAGGCCCATCATGTCGAGTGTCACGAAGATCGCGACGCCGGTGCCGACCGCGGACAGCGCCCAGAGCGCCTCGGGCCGTTTCCGCCACGCGAAGCCGAGGACCGCGGACGCGAGCGCGGTCGCCACAAGGATCGCCTCCGGGAGGAACACCCCGTAGCTCGACACGTTAGAGGCCTCCCAGAATCCCCTGCGCCCAGTTCGAGATGAGGCCCATGATCACGATCGGCAGGATGCCGAACACCGCGAACGACGCGGTGAGGACGGCGAGGGGCGCGACCTCGAAACCGTGCAGGTCGGGCATCGTCTCCCATTTCGGATTCGGGGGCCCGAAGATCGCGCGTTGCATCGCCCAGATGTAGTAAGCCGCGGTCAAGATGACCGTTAGGATCGGCACGAAGACCAGGAGGCCGAACGCCGCGTAGACGCCGATGAACACGCTGAACTCCGCGACGAACCCGACGAGGCCCGGGAGGCCGAGCGACGCCATGAACGAGATCATCAGGAACGTCGCCATCCACGGCGCCTTCTTCGCGATCCCGCCCAGCTCCGAGATGTTCCGCGTGCCGAGCTTGTGGCCGAGGGAACCGGCGACCATGAAGAGCGCCGCGGACACGAGCCCGTGCGCGAACATCTGGAAGATCGCCCCCGTGAACCCGAGGACCGCGCCCCGTCCATTGATCGTGAAGCCGTACACCCCGGCCGCGATGCCTAGGGTCACAAAGCCCATGTGGCTCACGCTCGAGAACGCGACAAGCCGTTTGAGGTCGTCCTGGGCAAGGCACACGACCGCGCCGTACAAGATGGAAATGATGCCAGCGGCAGCCAGGAGCCACCACATGTCGAGCGCCGCACGGGGGATCATCTGGACGTTGAACCGGATCAGACCATACCCGCCGAGCTTCAGCAGGACCCCGGCAAGGATCACCGACCCGCCTGTGGGAGCCTCGACGTGGGCGTCCGGCAGCCACGTGTGCAGCGGCCACGTCGGGAGCTTCGTGCCGAACGCGATGAGCAAAGCGACGAACATGAGGTCGCCGACCAATCCAGGCGGAATCGGCGAGGTCTTGATAATCTCGGTCATGTCGAACGTGTGCGGGACGGAATAGAAATAGAACGCGAAGACAGCGAGAAGCAGCGGCAGGGACGCCAGGAACGTGTACAGGAAGAACTTGATCGCGGCGTACCTCCGCCGCGGTCCCCCCCAGACCGCGATCAGGAAGTACATCGGCACGAGCCCGACCTCCCAGAAGATCAGGAACTGGAACAGGTCGAGCGACAGGAAGACGCCGTTGATCGTCGTCTCCATGAACAGGAACATCGCGAAGAACGCCGCGACACGATGGTGTTCGTCCCAACTGATCGCGAGGGCGAGCGGGGTAAGGAGAGAGTTCAGGAAGACAAGGACCACGGACAACTCGTCGGCCCCCAGGAAGTAGTTCACGTTCAGTGTCGGAATCGAGACCCACGGCGACTTCTCGACGGCATAGTACACGTGGCCGCCGTTAACGAACGTCGGCAGGGACACCAGGTCCGGCCAGACGAACCCGAGGAGCAGCACGGTCGCGAGCCCGAGGACAACGAGAGAGAATCCCAGGGCGACCGCTCGCGCGGCCTTGTCGGATGAGGTCAGGTACGTGAAGACGGCCCCGATCCCTGGGAGGAGGACGACAAGCGTCAAGATCGGGAAGTCGAGCAGCATCTCAGAAGCCCCCGAGCCACGGCAGCGAGGCGCTCGTGTACGCGTTGATCATCCCGAGGAACGGCAATGGGAAGAAGCCCACCAGGAAGACGAGCGCGACGAGGACGCCGTACGACACGCGTTCCCAGGGCAACAGGTCGTGCGGTTGGCCGAGTTTCTCCGGGACGTCTCCGAACAAGATGCGCTGCATCGTGTAGACGTAATACGCGGCCGTGACGACGATCGAGATGAGCGGGATGATGATCAACCGCCGCATCGTGTCGAGATTCGGCGATCCGTACGTCCCGACGAAGACCATGAACTCGGACCAGAACGAGTTGAGGCCCGGAAGCCCGAGCGACGCGAAGAATCCGATCGCGAGGACGAAGGAGAATTGCGGCATCGCCTTCGCGAGGCCTTGCAACTCCGGGATGTCCCGCGTGCCCGTCGCGTGTTTCACGGAACCGGCGAGCATGAACAGGATCGCTGTGATGATCCCGTGGTTGAAGAGCTGGAAGATCGCGCCTTGGACTCCGATCACCGTGAGGCTCGATGCTCCGAGGAGGACGAACCCCATGTGGCCGATCGAGCTGTAGGCGATGAGCCGCTTCAGGTCGACTTGGGCGAGGCACACGAACGCGGCGTAGACCATTGAGATCGTCCCGAGGATCGCGAGGACCCACCACAGGTCCCGCGCGGCATCCGGCAGCATGCCGAAGTTGATCCGGAAGATTCCGTAGCCGCCCATCTTCAGCATAACGCCCGCCAGGATGACGGAGCCGCCTGTCGGCGCTTCGACATGGGCGTCCGGGAGCCATGTGTGGAACGGGAACGACGGAAGCTTTACCAAAAACCCGATCAAGAACGCCGCGAAAATCGGAATCTGGAGCCCGAGCGTCAAGTACCCGAGCGCCCCCATCTCGTGCCGCAGCGCACCGTCCAAGAACGCGGTCATGTCGAGCGTGTTCGCATTCACCCCGTAAACAGCCATGTTCACGTCCGCGCTGTTGAAGAACAACGCGAAAATCGAGAGGAGCATGATGACGAACCCGACGTGCGTGAAGATCAGGAACTTCAGCGCCGCGTACCGTCGGTTGGGCCCACCCCAGATGCCGATCAAGAAGAACATCGGGAGGAGGACGAGCTCCCAGAAGACGGCGAAGAGCAGGAGGTCGAGGGACATGAAGACGCCGACGAGGGCCATCTCGAGGAACAGGAAGAGGCCGAAGAACGCTTGCGGGCGGTTCTCCTCGTCCCAGTGGAAGACGACCGCGAGGGTCGTCAAGAGTGCGGTCAGCCAGATGAGCGGAAGGCTGAGCCCGTCCACGCCGACGATATAGGTGATCCCGAAATTGGACAACCAGGTGTACCGCTCCATGTAGTACAGCGGTACGAACAGGCCCGCGGTCGGCGGTCGAGTGAAGGTCGGAGCTCCGAACGCGAAGGCCCAAGCCGGTTCAACAAAACCGACGAGGAGTAGCGTCGTGAGCCCCGTCTCGACGAGGCTAAAGCCGAGCGCGATCCACTTCGCCGTCCGCTGGGTGATCCCCGCGACCCATACGGCGACCGAGCCGACGAGCGGGACGAGCACGAGGAGCGTCAGGATGTATGACATCTCATCGACCCCCCAGCCACCGCTGGATGAAGGAAATCCCGAACACCAAGGCTACAACGACCACGATCCCCAGCACGACGACCCACGCATAGTTCTGGACCTGGCCCGTCTGCCGTTGCCGGAGCCGCACGCTCGTCCGCACCGTCTCGAAGCTCACCGCGTTGACGGCGCCGTCGATGACCCGTCGGTCGAATGCGTCCGTCCCGGTGGCGGTCGCGAGGCCGCCACGGCCCACCGCATTCACGATCCCGTCGATGACCTTTCGGTCGAACCAGTCGAGACCCCGTGCGACCCCGTACACCACGGTCCGGCCGAACGCGTCGTATGCATCGTCGATCCAGTACCGCTTCGTCAGCATGCGGTGGAGGAACGCGCCACCTTTGGAAGCGGTGAACCGCGTCGCTGGAACGCGTTCCGTAGCGTATACGGCCCAAGCGAGAGCGAGGCCCAAGACCGCGACGCCCATCGAGACGCCCTCGAGGAGGTAGTCCTGGATCGGTGCGCCGACGAGCGGGAGCGCCGCCGCGGGATGATTGAAGAACACGAGATTGCCGAAGCCCTGCATCGGATACGCCAGCAGGCCGGACACGAGGGCGAAGCCCGCGAGGATCATCAGGGGGACCGTCATCACGGGCGGCGATTCGTGCAGGTGCTCGTGGCCGCGGTACTCTCCCCAGAAGGTCATGAACCACAGTCGAAACACGTAGAACGCGGTGAGGAATGCGGTGATGACGCCGAACGCATACAACACGTAGAACACCGGTTGCTCCGACCCCGCGTCGAACGTGATCGAGAGAATCTCCCCCTTCGAAAAGAAGCCGCTGAACGGGATGATGCCGGCGAGGGCGAGGGAACCGAAGAGCATCGCCTTCGAGGTCACGGGCATCGGCTTCGAGAGGCCGCCCATCTCCCGCATGTCGTTCGTGTGGACGGCATGGATGACACTGCCCGCCCCGAGGAAGAGGAGGGCCTTGAAGAACGCGTGGTTGAAGAGGTGGTACAGGGCGGCGCTGTATCCGGCGGAATCCCGGGAGGGGTCCTTCGCCATCAGGTACGCGCCCGCTCCGAGGCCGAGGAACATGTACGCGAGCTGAGAGATCGTCGAGAACGCGAGGACCCTCTTGATGTCGAAGTTCACGACGGCCATCGTCGCCGCGAAGATCGTCGTGAAGCCGCCGATCGCCGCGATCGCGAGGATCGCTGTGAACGGCGGGGTGACCAGGGGTGAGAGGGGCACGAGGAAGATGAAGGCGCGAGCCGTGAGGTAGACGCCGGCCTTGACCATCGTCGCGGCATGGATCAACGCGCTCACGGTCGTCGGGCCTTCCATGGCGTCGGGCAGCCACGCGTGCAGGGGGAACTGCGCGCTCTTCCCGACCGCACCGCCGAACAGGAGGAGTGGGATCAAGGTGAGGAGCTGGGGCGTGAGCTGGTTCGGATACAGAGACGCCATCTTCCGTTGGATGTCCACGAACGAGAGTGTGTCGAAGACGTTCCAGATCACGAGGACGCCGACGAGGAACGCGACATCCCCGACGCGGGTCACGAGGAACGCCTTCTTCGCGGCCGCCGCGGCCTCGGGCTTGTGGTACCAGAAGCCGATCAGCAGGTACGAGCAGAGCCCCATGATCTCCCAGAAAATCAGGAGCTGGAGGAAGTTGTCTGCGCTGACGGTCCCGAGCATTCCCGTCGCGAACAGGCTGACCTCGGCGTAGTACCGCGGCTTCCCATCCTCCTCATGCATGTAGCCGAGCGAATACACGAAGATGAGGAGGCACAAAAACGACACGAGGACGAGCATCAAGGCGCTCAGGTTGTCGATCAGGAGGGAGATGCGGATCGCGTCCTCCGGGAGGAGGCCCGGAAGCCACACGTATCCCACGATCGTCTGGCTGAAGTTCCCGCCAAGTGCTCCTTGCATGAGCACCTGGACGAACACGTACACGGAGAGGACGAACGATCCGGCCATCGCGCCAACGACGACCGGGCCGCCTCCCTCCGGGAGCCGACGGCCCACGAGCCCGACGATTACGAACGCGGCGAGCGGAAACAGCAGGATGAGCCAGACGACCCACTCGTAGGCGATCATGGCTCACCACTTGAGGAACCGGATCTTGTCGAGCTCGATCGTGCCGTGCGTCTGGTAGATCGAGAGGAAGACCGCGAGCCCGACGGCCGCCTCGGCGGCCGCGACCGCGATCCCGAGGAGCGCGAACACCTGGCCACTGGCATCGTGATTGTACGAACTGAAGGCGACGAAGTTCAGGATCGAGGCGTTCAGGATGATCTCGATCGACATGAGGACGATGATCCCGTTCCGCCGGGCCAGGACGCCGTAGAATCCGATGCAGAACAGCATCGCGGACAGGAGCAACTCGTACTGAAGCGGGATCACGGCCCCACCTTCCCCGGCTCGTCCATCTTCGCCAGGTAGACGCCCCCAATCATCGCGGCCCCGAGCAGGATCGCGATGAGGATGATCGTAATCGAGAATCCCTCGAACATCTGGTTCGCGATGCCGTTGTTCGAGGTGGCATTCGGGTCGTAGACCGGAATCGACGTCGGCGAGGTCGGCCAGTTCACGTTCCCGAGGAACGACGCCGCCATCACGAGGAAGAGGGCCGCGGCCGCGAGGACGACGAGGAGCTCCCGGGCGTTCACGGCGCGGCCTCCGTCGGGGGCTCGTCCATGATCTTGCGGCGGGTCAGCATGATCCCGAAGACAAAGAGGACGGGCACGGCGCCCGCGTACACCAAGATCTGGATCAGGAAGACGAACTCGCTCAGGAACAGGAGGTAGATCACGCCGATCGTGACCAGGGTCATCGCGAGCCAGAACGCGGCGCGGACCATGCGCTTGTTGACGACGACGAGGATCGAGCCGATCACCTCGAAGACGCTCAGGATGAGGAACGCGATGAGCTCCCAGTCAACGTCCAACGGTGCCCTCCCGGAGTACGGTCGGCGAACGGCGTCCCACGCCGCTCACCCCACGGCCCAGACACCCCACGCGATCGACCCGGCCGCAATGAGGATCGTCGCCAGGGAATACGGGATCAGCTTCCTCCAGCCGATGTTCAGGATCTGGTCGATCCGGACCCGCGGCACGGACCACGAGATCCAGATGAACACGAGGGACACGAGATAGACTTTGAGGAGGAACCATGCTTCCTCGGGGACGATCGGCACGGGGACGCCGCCGACGTAGAGCGTCGTAAAGACGGGTCCGCTCCAGCCGCCCAGGTAGAGGATCGTGATGAGGGCCGCGCCCGCGATCATCCGGAGCCACTTGAATCCGAATACGAGGCCGAACCGCATGCCCGAGTACTCCGTCGTCCAGCCTTCAACCAGCTCCCCTTCGGCCTCCGGGATGTCGAACGGGACGCGCTCCATCTCGGCCATCATCGACACGCTGAACACGATGAATCCGAGGATCTGCGGCGAGAAGATGTACCATGCCGGGATCCCGATCGGACCGAGCGACACGAGCGTCCGGTCCTGTTGCTGGACGATGGTCAGGGGATTCAACGAGCCCGTGTAGAACACGAGGGCGATGACGCACAGGATCATCGGGATCGCGTACGCCATGAGCATCGCGGCCGCTCGCAGCCCGCCGACCAGTGTGTACTTGTTGTTCGCGGACCAGCCCGAGATCAGGATGCCGAGCGGCGCGAGCGAAAACGCCGCGAAGATGAAGAGGATCCCGAGGTCCAGGTTCGCGACGTAGAAGCCGCTGCTCCATGGGAGCGCCGCGAAAATCATGAGGGTGGAGGACGCGATGAGCACGGGCGAGATGTGGAACATCGCGGAGTCGGCGTTGCGCGGGGTGATGTTCTCCTTCTGGAGGAGTTTCACCCCATCCGCGATGTTCTGCAGGTAGCCGGTCCCGCGGTGCGTCGGCCGGCGGGTCCGGTTGAACGGCCAGAACGGAAGCGACCAGATCGAAATCATGATGCCGTACCGGTCCTGGAGGCGGCTGTAGAACTTCCGCTCGACCCACATCATCGTGAGGAGGTTGAACAGCGTCGCCCAGATCACGATGACCGTCACCGCGATGAGCCACGTGATGACGATGATCAACGGCTCCGAGGCGAGCGGCGTGAGATGAAGCCGGTCGCGGTACGCCGGGTCAAACCACTGCGCCAATCCGGTCAACGGTGGGATGACCGACGCGAGCCCGTACAGGATCTGGTCGACGATCCAGACGATGGCAAGGGTGAGAACCTCGCACACGTTGAACAGATTCGGGACGAGGGGCGCACTCACTTGTCCATCTCCCCGACGCACACGTCCACGGACCCGAGGATCGCAACGGAGTCCGCGAGTTTGTTGCCGCGCAGCATGAGCGGCGTCGCGGCCATCGTGCAGAAGACGGGGCTCCGGATCTTGACGCGGTACGGCCGGTCGTCTCCGTCACCAATCACATAGAAGAGGGCCTCGCCCCGGGAGTCCTCCGTCTTCGCGTAGCCCTCGCCCTCGGCGCGCCGCGGGGCCTTCACCCGGTACGGCCCGCTCTTGGGCATCTTCTCGAGGGCCTGGAGGATGATCTGACACGATTCCCGCAGCTCGTTGAAACGGCAGATGAACCGCGCATACGAGTCGCCGGCGCCGCCGTCGTGCCACACTTGCGGCTCGAAGTCGATCTCCTCGTAGGTCTCGTACGGGTCGAGGCGCCGCAGGTCGACATCGACCCCGCAGGCCCGGAGGTTCGGTCCCGTGACGCCCCAGTTGATCGCATCCGCGGCGCTGATCCGGCCGACGCCTTCCGTCCGCATTCGGAAGACCTTCGACTCTTGGAACACGCGTTGGTACTCGTTGTCGACCTTCTCCAGGAAATGCTCGATGCTCCGCCGGCACATCGCCTCGAAGTTGTCCGGCAGGTCGTTGCGGACGCCGCCAACGCGGGGGTAGTTCTGGTTCATCCGGGCGCCCGACATGAGTTGGATCAGGTCCAAGAACAGCTCCCGCTCGCGGAGCGCCCAGAGGAGGCCCGTCAAGAGACCGAGGTCCGGCCCGTACGCCGCGAGCCACATCAGATGCGACGCGACCCGCTGGAGTTCCAGGGACACGACCCGGATCCATTGACCGCGCTCCGGCGTCTCGATGCCCATCATCTTCTCGACCGCGAGGCAGTACGCGTGGGACCACGTGATCGATGAGACGTAGCAGAGGCGGTCCGTGAGGACGACGTTCTTCTGGAACTCCCGGACCTCCATGATCTTCTCGTACCCTCGGTGGAGGTATCCGATCTCCGGTTTCGCGTCCGTGACCGTCTCGCCGTCGACTTTGACCTTCATGTTCCAGAGGCCGTGGGTCATCGGGTGCTGCGGCCCCATGTTGATCCAGAACTCCGGCATTCACTTGCCTCCCCGCAGCTTGCGCCGGGTGATGTACTGCCGGTCGACCTCCTGGGCGAAATCCTTCCGCAGCGGGTGGAATCGGAAGTCTTCGGGTAGCAGGATCCGCGTCAGGTTCGGATGGCCCGTGTACTCGACGCCCATCAAGTCCCACATCTCCCGTTCGAGGAAGTCCGCCGCGTGCCACAGTCCCGTGAGGGTGGCGATCTTCGGATCGTCGTAGGGGATCTGCGCATTCACCTGGACCATGCATCCGGTCGCGTAGTTCTCGATGTGGTAGATGCTCTCGAAATGGTCCTTCCAGTCGACGGCGGTGACGCAGGAGAGGTGCTCGAACCCGAGCGAGTTTTTCAGGAACGTGCACACCGGGACCAGGTCGCTTCGATCGATCACGATCTCGACGAGCCGCTCCCGCACGACCTTGGCGGTCTTCAGCTTCGAACCGAACGCGGCGCTCAGCTGAGAAAGGACCTCCTTCTCGGCCCCGGGGACGGGGCGTCCCGTGATCTGCGGCGCCCGCGCGACCGCGGTGCTCATATCTGGATGACCTCCTCCTTCTTGAGCGCGTACTGGGTGGCGACAAACATGATCCCCAGGAACAGGAAGATCGAGAACTTGGCCACGGGCGACGCGGAATTCAACAGCCCGCCCCAGGCGAACGCCCACAGGAGGAGGAACACCGCCGCGACATCGAAGACGACGAAAATCAGGGCGAACATGTAGTACTGAAAGTGGAACTGGATCTGCGCCTCGCCCTCGGGAACCTCCCCGCACTCGTAGGTCAGGTCCTTCAGCGGCGTCGGGTGGTCGGGCCGAAACAACCTCGTCGCGAAGAACGTGCCGAGGGGGAACATCAACGCAACGACGGCAAAAATGAGAACGGGCACGTAGCTCTCAAGCACCATTGCCGTTGCGTGGAAAATTGGCCCGGCTATTAAACCTTTGTCGGGGCACTCGACTCGCCCGTTTTCTCCCGGAAATTCGGTCTCCAATTTCGACCGGGACCGCGACGTTTCTTGGGGCGGGAATATGGGGGGCGCGTGTCCGGCACAACCGTTTATATTCGAGAACCCCAATGGTCTCGACATAATGGTTGCCGAGCGATCTCTCCCGCCGGGACAGCGCGAAGTCCGCAAGTGGCCGAGGCTCGACTTGGGCATCGTCCCGCGGTTCGACCGGAACGCCTGGGACTTGCGCGTGGACGGGGCGGTCGACAAACCCCTTCGATTTACGTTCGACGAATTAGTCGCGTTGCCGTCGACGAAGACGATGTCCGCGTTCCACTGCGTCACGGGCTGGACGACGTTCGACAACGAGTGGGTCGGCGTCACGATCCGCGAATTGGCTCAGCGCGCGCAAATCCGACCCACGGCCCGATTCGCAACGTTTCGGTGCGGGGACGGCTACACCACGTCGCATCCCCTCGACGTGTTGTACGAGCCCGGCGTCCTGCTCACGTATCAGTGGGACGGGAAACCGCTGCCGCTGGAACATGGAGGCCCGGTGCGCCTCCTCGTCCCGAAGCGATACGCGTACAAGAGCGCGAAGTGGGTCCGCGCGGTCACCTTCACCGAGGAAGAGGAACTCGGCTACTGGGAGATCCGCGGCTACAGCAACACGGCGGATCCGGTGACCGAAGACCGATATTCGTTTTGACGCGCTTGCCCCGTTCCGTAATTTGGGAAAGTCCATATGGCGAGCCCACTTTCGTCGCGTTGACTTGGCGGTAACGGCGGCAGATTCGGACCGCGCGAGCGAGAAGCGGATGACGTTCTTCGAACACATCGAGGAACTTCGCCAACGTCTCAAGATCGTCGTCATCGTGGTCCTCATCCTGTTCGCGCTGAACCTGACGACTGCGATCGGTTCCGTGCGACTGGGATCGATGCAAGTGCCGATGCTCGTTCCCGCCCTCGGGACGAACAACGCAAACATCGCGACCCAGTTCTTTGTCGGGATGGAGAACTACCTCGTCCCGGACCGCGTGAACGGGATCCCTGTCAACCGCAGCTTCTCGCCGCCATGGGACGCGTATGTAGTCATGTTCAAGGTGGCGTTCTTCCTCGCGGCCGTCACGGCCTCGCCGATCATCTCGTACCAGATTGGACAGTTCATCGGGCCGGCCTTGAAGCCGTCGGAGAAGCGTCTCATCATCCGGATCACCTTGCCCGTTGCGGTCCTCTTTCTCTCCGGCGTCACGCTGTGCCTCGTCGTCGTCCTCCCATTCACATTCGGCCTGCTGTACTCTGTGCAGAACGTCCTCGGGGCGAACTTCTTGATCCTCTACGGAGGCGACTTCATCGACTTCGTCCTGCTCTTCAGCGTGGCCTTCGGTCTGGCGTTCCAACTCCCGGTCTTGATGTACGGTCTGTCTTGGCTCGGGATCGTGAACTCGGGCTTCTGGAAGAAGTACTGGCGGATCGCGGCGATTGCGATCTTCCTGTTCGGGGCGATCATCACTCCGGACGGGAGCGGGATCACGATGATGCTCGTGTCGATCCCGATGCTCTTTTTGTACGTCCTCGGCTACGTCGTCGCGGTCCGCATCGAGAAACGTCGGGGTCGTGCGAAAACCTCATAAGAGCGGGCACCTTGGTCGCTCGGGGAGCCGGCATGTCGGCTGGGGACATCTGGAGCGTGGCCGCCCAGATCGAGGGCATCGAATGGGTCATCATCCTGATCATCGTCGCGGTGCTCCTGCTGTTCGGCCCGCAAAAAATCCCGGACCTCTTCCGCGGTTTCGGCCGAGCCCTCGGGGAATTCCGCCGCGGCAGGATGGAGGTGGAGCGCGAAATCAGCATGGAGCTGTCGACACTCGACACCCGCGACGCGCGGGTGCGGGTCGAGAAGGCCGCCGGGGCGCTCGGGGTCCCCGCGACGGGCCGGAGCGAGCTCCAACTGAAACTCGACATCGCCCGCGCGGTCGACAAGGCGAGCGACGACCAGGTCGTGTCCGCGGCTCAAGCGATGAACGTATACAGCTCCGGCGCCGACGTGATTCGACTGAAGGAACAGATCATCAAGGCCCTCAACGTCTGACCGCGCACATGGAGGGAATCGTGTCCGCGCGGTACCTTTATCCGAAGTGACCGTCTACCCGCGGCCGTCCCCCCGGAGAAGGCGATGGCAAGCCTCGATTATGCGTATCGGCGCCTCGTGAACACACTCGGGCCCGAGCGTGTTGCACGATCCGAGTTCGACCGGATGGTGTACAGCCACGACTTCGCGTCGCTCCCGAAGGTGGCCCTGCTCCAATGGAAACTGTATCCCGACTTCGTCGCCCTCCCGCAGACCACGGAGGAGGTCGCAGCCCTCGTCAAGCTGAGTGACGAAAGCCTCTTGCAGATCACCCCTCGGGGCGGCGGCACCGGCTGGTGCGGCGGCTCCGTCCCGAACCGCGGGGGCGTGCTCATCGACATGCGGAAGATGAACCGAGTCCTCGCGCTCGACTCGGACGGCCGGACCGTGACGACCGAGGCGGGTGTGACCTGGAAAGACCTCGAGGACTTCGTCGAATCGAAGGGGTTCGCGCTCCCGTTCGTTCCGACGAACGCGGTCGGGAGCACGGTTGGCGGCGCGATCAACTCCGGGAGCACGGGCTTCGGCGGGCTCCGAGGCGGACGCCTGCGGGACGTGATCGCGAACCTTGAGGTGGTCTTGCCCGACGGAAAACTCCTGACCACGGCACCCAATGCGGACGCCGGAGGCCAACTCGCGGACCTCACCTCGCTCTTTCTTGGTGCGGAAGGCACCCTCGGAATCATCACGAAAGCCACGATCCGAGTCGTCACCAAGCCGGAGACCTCGAAAGCCCTCGTGTACGCGTTCCCGGATCTTCCCGGAGCGGCCCGCTTCCTAAAAGCGATCGTGGATTCGGGCCTGGAACCGTACCATGCCATGCTGGCCGATCGAGACCACTTCGTCTTCGAGCGGGCCCTGCAGCCCGACAGCCCGGAGCCCGCCGACCTCGCCCTGGTCGGATTGCGAGGTTCGAAGGACGACGTGGCGGACACCGAGCGCACACTCGACGGGCTCGTCGCAAAGGAGAAAGGGAAGAGACTGGCGGTCGAAGTCGCCGAGCAGCTGTGGCGGGAGCGGTACAACAACTACAGCGCCCGGCGGCTGAGTCGCGGCCTCCTGACGTCGTACAACCTCGTCCCCGTGGGAAGGCTTCCGGAGGCGGTGGAGACGGCGGCGAAGATCCGAAGGCGGCTCAAGCTGAACGGCAGCGTCCAGGCGTACCTCGTTGACACGACCACGGCGGCGCTCGTGCCGTATGTGCTGATGGACGACACGCGGCCGTCCGGCGGCACGGCGCTCGGGTTCGTGAAGCGGATGGGCGACGCCGCGTTCAAGATGGACGGCCACCCGATGGGACTCGGCCTGTTCCTCGTGTTCAACCTCCGGAAGATGCACGGACGCGCCACGACGTTCATCTCCGCGGTCAAAGCCGTGTTCGACCCCCGAAAGAAGATCAACGGCGGCAAGACGCTCGAGGTCTGGACGAAGTATCCGTGGCCGGGGGTCCGCGCGATCCCCCCACAAGGCATGGCCGTCGGCTTGGAAATCGCCGCGATGCTCCGACGGGCCAAACCGACTCGGGACCGATTTGTCCGAACGTACGAGCAGGAAAAGGGGTCGTGAGATGGGGCTCCTCCGGGACTGGCACTACATCGAGAAGGCGGTCGAAATCCCCGCCCTCTCCGAGGTGATACGCGAGTCGCTGATCCGCGCCCTCTTCGTCCGCGACGACCGGCTCCTGCCGAAGGACCTCATCGCGGACCTGAACCGGCTCCCGCCTGTGACGGTGAAGGTGAAAGACGATTCGGAGGTCCGGAAGCTCGTCCGGGTGCTCAACGGCGAGGAGAGCACGGTGAGCTTGGGGCTCTCCGCGGAGGACTACCACTTCTTCCGAACGCAGCTCGGGGTCGGCCGGACCCGCGAGTTCGGCGTCGTCGTCCGACCCCGTACCCTCCTCACGTACGATTGGATCGTGCCGGAACAGCGCGGGGTGCAGCTCGATTTCACCGCGTACGCGGAGATCGAGTTTTCCGAGGAAGCCCATCGGGCCATTGCGCAGGTCGGCGCCACCTGGAAGCAGCTGTACGACGCCGCCCCGGCGAAGGGGCACCGCGTCCCCTTCGTGCCAACGGTCCCGCTCGATTTCGCGGTGGGCGACGGAGTGTACGGCGATGCGCCGTTCGGGGCGTATCGGGGCGAATTCGGCGCCTACGTGAACGCGCTACGGACGATCTCGCCGTTCGGACACCGAGCGCGGGTCGGCTTCGAGGAGGTCGCGAACAACGGGACCGCGTACGACCTGCTCCATGCGACCCTTCCCCTGGCCGGCGAATTTTTCCTACCGGTCGCCCTCGCCCTGCGCCTCGAGGCGAAACCCACCGCGCGCAAGACGCTGACCTACACGTTCGACGACGGCGCAAAGCTCTCCGTGGCGCTGGATAAGCTGACCCGATCGAGTACGAGCCCGGACTGGGTCCACGTCACGGAGGCGGTCGCCGCGAGGACCCTCCGGCCGTCCGTCGCGGCCGAGGCGTTCACCGCCCAGATCTCCATGAGCGGGACCGGAACCGGGTTGCCCGCGAAGGAAAAGGCGCTGGACACCGCGATGGCCGGGTTCAAGGCGAAGAGCCCGGACGTCCCGAACCCGTTCGATGCACCCGCCGATGCCTACCGCAAGACCGCGGACACGGTCGCCCGATCCCTGTTCGTTGGCGAGGTCCGGCTCCCCGCGAAGGCCTTAGGCGACTTCCTCGCGAAAATGCGCGCGTTCGGCGATCAGAGTACCGCGAAAGCCGGCGCGTACGCGAGCCTTCGGGCGACCGGGATCGTGTCCACGTTCCCGTTCTTCGCAGCCCCGAAAGACCGGTCCAAGGTGTACAACCTCTCGAAAGGGGTGCGCGCGATCGCGAGCAAGGTTCCTGGCGCCGCGTTCACGTCCCGCCTCGCTCACCTCTGGGAGGACGAAGCGAACTTCATGCGGCGCATGGGCTTCCTCCGGTCCCTGAAGCTGACGATCGACACGGCGCACGTCGCCCAACCGCTCGTCGCGCCGTGACCTACATCTGGGGCGCGCCGCACCGAGGGCAGATCGCTTGGCGCGAGTCCAGCGGCGATCGGCACGCGATGCAGACCCCCGTACGGATGCGGATCGGGAGCATCGAAACGAACACGCCGAGGGGCACGAAGAACAGCGTGTAGAGGTAGTGCCCGGTCACGATGCCCTCGAGGCCAATCGCGACGAGGAAGACCCCCGCGATCTTCATGATCACGATGAGCCGCTGCACCCGCGGCAGGTTCTTGATCGTCTGGATCTCCTGTTTGTACGTCATCCGCGGCGCCTTGCGCGCCTTCAGCACCGTGGGGGACGTCACGGGCTGCGTCATCCCTCGTCCTCCTCCAGAGTCTCCGACTCCTCGGTCGACTCCTCGGCGGACTCCTCGGCCTCTTCTTCCTCCGGTTCCGGTTTCGGCGGCGGGGCCTTGGGGGAGGGCGTCTCGGTCGGTTCCGAAGGCGCCACGGGCTTCGAGGGAGTCGGTGGGCTCGGCGGGGGTCGCGCCGCGGGGGGCGGCGTCGCGGGTCTCGGGGTGACGGCTGCAGGTGCAGCAGGCCGCGGAGCCGGTGGCGGGGCGGTCGTCGAGACGACCCGCCCGTCCCTCACCTCGAACCCATGCTTCGTGACCATCGTGATCGCGTCGACGGGACATACGATCGCGCACTTCTCGCAGCCGACGCAATTGTCCTCGATGATGATCGCCTTGCGCGACGTGTACGTATACTCCGGCAGCGCGAACTTCCGGTCCACCATGTCGATCGCTTCGAAGGCGCAGTTGTCGAAGCAGTGGGTGCACCCCATGCAGATCTCTTCGTCCACGATGGCGAGCGTGCCGCGGCCTCGGATGTACTCCTGCGTGCGGACCTTGAACCCTTGCTTGTACCGCTCCTTCGCCAGCGCGAGGTTCATCTGGCGGACGTTTCGGTAGTACGCCACGAGCGGATCCGCCGGAGGGCTCGGCGGGGCCGAGGGCTTCGGGGCGACCGCGGGCACCGTAGCCAAGCGATCACCCCCTTCTCCCGGGCAGAGGCGGCTCTTTCCGCTTCGCGTCGATGTTGCTGCCCGTCGGGTAGTCGCCCGGGAGCCGTTCCGCCAGGAACTGCGTGACGTCCATCACCTTGAACGCGTACCGCTCCTCGCCGGGCTTCCACTTGTTCTCGTGGTGGAGGCAGCCGAAATGGGTCAGGCACTTCGGACATGCGACCAAGAGATAGTCCGCGCCGACGTCCGACGCCTCGTCCATCCGCGACGCCGTGAGGCCTTTCGTCTTGTCGTTACAGTACATCATCTGCGCGACGCCGCAACACTGCGCATCCGCGCGGAACGTCTTCAGCTCGACGAGCTCCGCGTTGTCCACGCGCTTCACGAGTTCGCGCGGCTCCTCATACACGGGGTCAAGCGGCATCTGTCGGCCGGAACGGCACGGATCCTGGAACGCGACGCGGATCTTCTTCGCGGTCTCGGGCTGCGGCGGGATCCGCAGGCCCCGCTCATACAGGAATTGGGTGATGTGCACGACCCGGACGCCATCCAGCTTGTAGTCGAGCTTGAAGGTTCGGTAGCCTTCCGCACACGAGGTGATGAACGTCTTCACGCCGAGCATCTTGATGATCTTCGTGTTGTAGTCTCGCATCCGCTCGAAGACGTCGACCTTGCCTTGCCAAAGCTGGTCGTGGCCGCAGCACTTCATGAAGGAGCGGTCCAAGATCATCGGCTGGATCCCGACGGCCCGCAGCAGCTTGATCGAGGAGTCGAAGATGATCCCGTGGTTCGTGTCGCCGTAGTTCATGTGGGAGAACTGCATCTCGACGTCGTAGTAGTCGATGCACCCGGGGTAGTACGCGAACTCGGATTTGTGCTCGACCTTGAGCTCCGGGATCGTGGTATCCTCGGCCTCGCTGTCGAGGACGCGGAACATGACCGGGTGCGGGATCGTCCGGCCGGGGCCGTACTCCGTCTCCATCATTCCTTCCCGCCTCCGTCCGCGGCCATGCGGGCGTGGACCTTCGCCCGCTCCTCGAGGATGTAGTCGCTGTACTGGATGTCCAACGGACATACCGCGCTGCACGCATCACACGCGAGGCACGTCCACAGCGGGACGCCGTCGTGCTGCTTCTTGAACGTGTTGTAGACGAGGTTCAGGCCGCCGAGGGCGTCGTCCTCGACTTTCGTCACGGGGCACACGGTGTGGCACTTGCCGCACTGATAGCACTCGTTCAGGAGGTACTCGTACGTGCTGTACGGTCGGCGGACGCCCATGTACGCGGTGAGCATGGCGAACATCGGCATGAGCACGAGGGTGTTCATGTTCGGATAGAGCACGGACAGGACCCATGTGAAGGCGACGTGGTTCGGTCGGCCCGAGTTCATGAAGAACACGACGAGCGCTCCGAATACGACGAAGGCCGCGACCCCCGAGCGGACCACCCACTTCCGCGCCTGCGATTCGGGCACGGCGAACACCGCGACGCTCGCGACGAGCATCGGGACAATCAGGACCAGGAGGAAGATGCCGAGTTGGATCACGTACGGTCGGACCTCGGGTCCGAGCCAGCCCGGGATCAAGAAGATGCCCGCGGCCTGCACGACCACGATCGCCGTGAGGCCCGCTACGTACGGGAAGAGCCACTTCCGCATCGGCTGATAGCCGAGCCGGCGCAGGCCGATGTATGACGTCAGCCCGACGAGCACGGGCGGGATCACGAAGAACCATTTCATCGCGGTGTCGTTGATGAGCGGAGAACCGTTTGGCGTCTGCCACCGCTGCGCCACGACCTCCCGGATCGAGTACAGGGAGGCGGTGAAGATCCACGCCAGGAGGAACGCGACCCCGAACGCGGAGCGGACGGGCGATTTCGCGGGACGAGCTTCCCGCCCCCGATCGATGAAGGGCAGGATCAGCAGGAAGATCACCGGGATTCCGCTGAGCAGATCGCCCCAGAACGCGGCGTTGAAATCCGTCTTGAGCGGCGTGCCGGCCCCGATCACAAACTGAGGAAAGACGTCCGCGACTTTCAGAAGGCCCCAGGAAAAGAGGAGATACCAGTCCGGGACAATGAGCTCCGAGATCTGCGGGCTCCGGGCCGGTCCGAGGAATGGCGTGACGAACGCGGAGAGGAAGAACAGGAGAGCGGTGAGGAGGAAGATCAATACGAAGTCCCGGGCCGTTTCTTGCGGGAAGAACGGGATCCCGGGCTGGTGGTCGGACCGCGAGGGCCCGTACTGGCGGGGGAAGCCCGGCTGCCCTTCCATGATCTTTCCCTTCACACGCTCGATTTCCATGGATCACCTCAGTGCGGCTCCGCGACGCCCTGGAGCCATACCAGCGCCATATGGAGGACCATCAGCCCCGTTCCCACGAGGGGCAGGATGAACACGTGGATCCAGTACCACCGCAAGATGTAGACTCCGGAGAGGGTGTTGATGTCCCCGAACAGGAGCGTCGCGAGCTGGTCCCCGATGACCGGAGAGGCCCGCGTCATGTTGATCCCGATGTTCGCGGCGCCCTCGCTCAGTGCGTTCGCGGGCAACAGGTATCCGGAATAGCCGAACATGATCGTGACGAGCATGAGAATCACGCCGAGGAGCCAGTTCAGCTCCCGGGGTTTCTTGTAGGCGCCCGTGAAGTACACGCGGCACATATGGAGGAAGACCGCGGCGATCATCACATGGGCCGACCAGTGGTGCATCCCCCGGATGATGAACCCGAACGGTACGTTGTTCATGATCACGAGCATGGACAGGTAAGCGCCGTTCGTCGGCAGGCTGGTCGCCGTATCGAGCTGGAGCCGGCCGTCCGGGACGTAGAAGAAGCCGAGCAGGATGCCGGTGATCGTCAGGATGACGAACGCGACGAACGAGATGCCGCCGAGGCAGTAGAGCGGGTACCAGTACCAGATCGTCTTGAGCTCGTACTTCTCGGCGTGGCTTCGCGGCACCTGCCGCTGGTCCGTCTCGAGGACGACCCGTGTGAGGTCCGCGTACGGCACCGTGGGAAAGCGGGACTTGATCCAGCCGAAAATCGACCGCCCCGTATCTTGCCGGATGTCCCCCGTCGTCGACGTTCGCCCACCTCAGCAATAGATGTACCACGCCGGATCCGCGAGGCCACCGACGAGGATTCCCCCTTGGGACTTCACGGGGATTACGGGGAGGGCGCGCGGCGCCGGCCCGTGGACCCGCTCGGCCCCGACGTACAGGGCATCGTTCTTCGGGTTCGTCTCGACGATCAAGAGCATCGGATCGTACTGGGAGCCGTGACAGATGCAGTACACCGGGTTCTCGCCAAACACGGCGTAGGTGGGGGGAGTGACGACGTACCCCCGGTCCGGCGGCGGGTTGTTGATCACGTGCCAGCCGGGGTAGCAGCACAGATGCACACAGCGGTCGAAGAGCACGACGATCCGCGTGCCGTTGTTCGCCGGGTCGAGCGTCGGATCGTCGAAGTAGAGCTTGAAGCCCTCCGGGAGCTTCGCGGGCACCGCGGAAGCCGGAGGCTCGGTGAAGTACGTCGACTCCCGCTTGATCCGGATGATCAGGCACGGATACCCCGTGCCCGGAATCCACTGGTTGTTCTGGAACAGGCCCCGCCAGACGCCCGTTGCGCCTTTCCACTCCTTGTCAAAATCCTTGACCTTGACCGGCGTCCCGGCCCGCGGATTCCACCAAAGGTCCGCGGTGGGGTCCGTCGGAGGGAACTTCGTGTACTGAATCGTCTCCCGGATCTCGCCCGTGAACTGGAGCGGGGGCGGGAGGAGTTGGCCCGTCACGAGCCCCCCGAGGCCCCCGAGGGCGCCGAGGGCGCCGGCGGCCATGCCGAACCGGACCCAGTCGCGCCGGGTCATGCCTTTCTCCTTCTCTTCGTCTTCCCAGCTCATCGAGACGACCTCATCGGAACGGTCTCGTCAAGACGATTTTCGGCCTGCGAATCTTGTGAATCAGCTCGTCCGGCATGAACTCTTTGCGATAGACGTCGATCGCGACCGCGAGGAGGAGGAACACCATCCCCATGAAGACGGCCATATAGGAGTCCGTCTGGGAATCCGCGAACCCGTTCAGGTCTTGTATCGCGAGGATGACGGTCAAGATGCTGAACCAGATGATCCCGATGATAAGCCCGCCGATTGCGAGGGCCCCCATCGAGCTGCGCCGCGGCGCATCGCTCCGGATCAACTCGGTCATGGAAGCCCCTTCCGGATGTGCTCCCGGTGGCCCTTCTGGTGGCGGCTCGAGGACTTGATGACGAAATAACTGATCCCGGTCCAGGCCAGGGTTGCGGCGATCCCGATGATCCCGATCCAGTAGGCTCGGAGGTTGATCCCCTTTTGGGGGGCGAGGGGTGTAAAGCCCGCCAACAAGATTTCGCCGAGCATCCCTGCCTGCCGATGAGGAATGCAAAACCATCGGATGCCTTGGGCCGTCGCCTCCGGGGTGAAGGAGACATTCCTGTACGTGATGTTCGTCATCGTGTTGATATGGAATTCGATGCTCGCGTTGGCCCCCGGGGCGACATCTCCCGTGCTGATCTCGATGAGCGTCATGTCCGCGTTGAAGATCGTGAAGGTGTGGTTCATCCCGGGGGTCGTGTAATTGTTGTAGAACGTCACGTTCAACGTGAGATTGACTTGTGGGATGAGGATCGTGGCCGGTGCGAACCGGACGTTGCCCCCTGGGTCGACGCCGACCGACACGGACAACTTTGCACTCGGCACCGCGGACGCGGTGGGCGGCGCGACGGACGCATCGGCAAGCGACGCGGGGAGGACGAAAAGGGCAACCAGAAGTGCGGTCACGAGGAGCTCCAAATTCCTCATCGAAGGACCCTCTCGTCTTTCATCCGAAACCTGATTTTACCGGGGGCAGGTGCGAAAAAGAACGATTGCTATTTATACGTTGTGCACGACTCATTTCCTCCTTAGAATCGCGGTCGCGCGCGAGAGTTTTCCGAACCGAATCCGGGCCGCTGCGGTTCATCGGATTCGATATATAAAAGTCGGTAGATGAAATCGATCTGCGAATTTGGATTCGCGCGAGCCAGATGCGCTCCAGTTAGACGAAAACCTTTAAACGCGAGCCTAGTTGTCCCCCGACGTTCCCGCATGCGAAAGGAGGAAACTCTCCAGAAAATCAAGGCCGCCGAGAGTCAGGTCCGGGGTACGAAAGAGACCGTCCTGGTCGAGCGGGACCGAATTTTGCGGGATGCGCGGCGCGAGGCATTCGAGCTCCGCGAGACGCTGCGACGCCAGGCCGAGACTCGGTACGCGGAGATCCTCAAGGAGGCCGAAGCGGTCACGGCCCGCCAGACGGAAGCCATCCTCGCCACCGGTCGCGACGATGCAGACTCGGTGAGGGGGAAGGCCGCGACGAATCTCGAACACGCGATCGAACGGCTGATTGAGCGGTTCAAAGGGGCCCTGAATGCTTAGGCCCGTTCCGATGACCCGGGCCTTAGTCGTTGGGCCGCGAAACGACCTCGAGGCCATCGTGGAAAAGCTCTACGCGCTCAAGGTCCTGCACATCGTCGACCACAAGGAGGGAGAAGAGGACCTCGCAATCGGCAAACCGCTCGAGACTGCGGCGGAAGCGTCGGAGGTCCTCGTGAAACTCCGTTCAATCGCTTCGGTGCTCCAGATCAAAGAGAGCGAGGCGGAGGGCGTGGAACCAGTCATCGGCGACGTCCGCCAAAAGATCCTCGCGCTCGAACTCAACATTTCGGAAGAAGACGCCGCCAAGAAGAAGACGCAGGCTTTGATCGTGGAGTTGCAGCAGAAGATCGATGCGATTACCCCCCTCGCGCAGCTGCCCCTCTCCCTCGAGGACTACCGAGGATACGAGACCCTGGAAGTCTTTGTTGGCCGCGTTCCGCACGACATCGAAGGGCTCGAGACCGTCACTCCGCAGTACGAGGCGTTCTCGGCTGCGGGGTACCTTGCGGTCTTCGTCGTCAAGGACAAGGCTGCGTCGATGCAGGAGTACCTCGCGCAACGTGGCTTCACGGTCGTCCCGGTTCCTGAGGGGGAAGGCGATCCGCACGAGATCCTCGCGGATCTGTTGAGCGAGAAGGCTCGCTGGGCGGCACGACTCGACGAAATCGAGGCCCGGCTTGCGACGCTTCGCGAACGGTACGCCGGATTCCTCACCGCCGCGAAGGCTCACCTTGAGGTCGTGGTGGAGAAAGCCGAAGCCCCGCTTCGTTTTGCCGTCACAGACCACACGTTCCTGGTCGAGGGTTGGGTCCCGCAGCGGGAGTTCTCGAGGCTGAGGGAGGAGATCGGGGGAGTGCCCGGCGTCTTCGTCTCAGAGCTCGAGACGATCGACGAGGATGAATCGGCCGAACCCGAGGAGCCGCCCGTGCTCCTCCAGAATCCTCGGCCCGCGAAGCCGTTCGAGATGCTCATCAACATGTACGGTACGCCGAGCTATCGAGAGTTGGACCCAACGTTCGTGTTCTACCTGGCCTTCCCGACGATGTTCGGCATCATGGTGGGCGATGCCGGGTATGGCCTCGTCTGGATGGTCTACGGGCTCTGGCTGTTCCGACGGTGGAAGCACCGTCCGTGGGACTTCTGGAAGAACCTCCTCGTGGCGTTTATCTGGGGTGGGTTCTGGGCGTTCGTCTTCGGGACCTTTGTCTTCGCCGAAGCGTTCGGAATCCCCTTTCACGCCCCGCACGCGGCGAATATCACGCGGGCCGAGGCGTTCAACTGGTCGGACAACATCCTCGGTGTACAGATTCCGATCCAACCACTCCTAGAGAAGCTCCACCAAGTCTCCGATTTCATCGTCCTGTCGATCACGGTCGCGTATCTGCACCTCGGGACGGGCTTCCTGATCGGAGTCGTAAACGAAGCGCGGCACAGCAAGAGACACGCCGCGGGGAAGGTCGGGTGGTTCTTGATCCTCACGGGACTCTTCACGGTCGTCGTGGACCGGGCGGCGCGCTGGCCCGGGTTCGGTCAGACTCTCTGGAACGGTCCGCTGGGCTGGTTCCCCAAGGCGGGGATCACGATGGCGAACCTCGGCTTCACCGCCCAGAATCCGGTTCCGACGGCGTCCCTCTACCTCCTGGGCATCGGCGTCGTCGTCATGCTCATCGCGGAAGGCCCGCTCCACATCATGGAGATCTTTGGGCTCGTGGCGAACCTCGTGTCATACGCGCGTCTCGCGGGAATCGGGGTAGCGGAAGAGGCCGTGATCTTCGCCCTGAATACGATTGCGCTCAATTTCTTCGTGTTCCCCTGGATTGACAGCGGAAACGTGGTGGGACTCGTCGCAGGTCTCGGGATTCTCTTCGCAGCGAATTTACTAATTTTCCTCCTGAGTACGATCTCGGGGACCATTCAAGCGCTCCGGCTTCACTACGTCGAGTTCTTCATCAAGTTCTATCATGGGACCGGGGCGTTGTTCCGGCCCTTTGGCGTCAGACCAACAACGGAGGTGTGAAACCGACATGGCAGTAACGGCAGGTCAGGAAGGGCTCGTTGCGATGGCTGTGGCCCTCACCGTCCTCGGGACGGGGTTTGCGACAGCCTGGGCAGAGAAAGTGATCGGAGCGGCGGCCGTGGGCGCGATCGCGGAGAAGCCCGAGCTATTCGCTCGGGTCTTGACGATGCTCGTGATCCCCGAGACGATCGTCGTGTTCGGCATCGTCATCGCCTTCCTGCTGTTCGGAAGCATCTGAGCGCGAGACGTCCCGCATGAGCCTCGAGAGCGTCGTCCAGGTCATCCTCGAGCGAGGCGCAGCGGAAGCCTCGCAGATCGTTGATGCCGCACGGACGGAGCGGGAACGGATACTCGCCGAGGTCCGCGCGGAGGAAGCGAAGGCCCTCGCGGAAACGGAGGCGAGCGCGCGCGCCGAGGCGGACCGGAAACGGGTTCAGAGCCTCGCGCGTGCGGAACTCGAGTCGCGCAAAATCGTCCTGGCCGCTCAGAAGGAGGCGCTCGACAAGGTGTACGCAGGCGCTTTGGCCCGCCTCGGTGACTTGCCGGAGAACACGGAGCTCCTTCGTCGCCTCCTCGAGGCGAACCGAGACGAATGGCGTTCTGGTGGCAAAGTGTACTCGAATCCGCGTGACGAGCCCGTCGTCCGAAAGCTCGTGAGCTCGGCGTTTGAGGGTACGATCGACTGCGCGGGGGGTATCGTCATCGAGAGCGGAGACGGGACCCGGCGTGTCGATCTCCGGTACGACTCGATCCTGCGAGACGTTTGGGACGACGCGGTGAAGGAGGTTGCACAGACCCTATGGCCGTCGAAGGCGTGACCATCGAAGAGGCCGGAGCAATCGGTCGCCTTCGGGACCGCTCGCGGAAAATCCGGGAGCGAATCCCATACGAGTCGGGCAACTACCCGTACGTCACCGCAAGGGTCCGCGCGAAACGGGCCGCCCTTCTGCCCGCGGACACCTACGCGCGTCTTCTCCAGATGCAGATTCCCGAAATCGCGCGGTTCTTGGGTGAACGGGAGTATAAATCGGAGATGGTCGCCCTCGGCGGTCGCTATGCCGGGGTGGACCTGATCGAGCATGCGACTTCCCTCAACTTAACCCGTACGTACAACCAGATCTACGACTTCTGTGAGGGACACCTCCGGGCGATCGTCGGCCGCTATCTCGATCGCTACGACCTACAGAACGTGAAGACCATTGTGCGTGCGAAGACGTACGGGGCATCCACGGAACAGGTCGAGGAAGACCTCGTGCCCGCTGGTAGCTTGCCGGCCGAGTTCCTCCGCGAGCTCGCCGAGGCCCCGACCCTCGAGGACACCTTCCAGCGGCTCGACCGCACGATCTACGCCGACGCCCTCGAGGGACCGGCGTCCGAGGTCAAGAACTGGGCCGCTTGGGAGGACCGCGTTTCCCGGATCTATTACACGGAACTCCTCCGATCGGTCCCGCCCTCGACGGACGCGAATCGACTCATGCGGCAGTTCATCGAACGCGAGATTGACATCGTGAACCTGAAGACACTCCTCCGGGTCTGGGCCGCGAAAGCCGCCTTCGACCGCGCCATCTTTCTTCCGGGAGGGTACGAGATGACCGAGGCCGAACTCGGCGAGATGGTGCGGCTCGACAAGGCCGCGCTGATGGCCCGCCTGCGCGCGTATTCCTTCTACGACGAGATCGCGGGCGACCTGGAGCGGGTCGAGGCCACCGGGGTCGGGGCGCTCCTGCGGAAAGTCGAAAAGGTCCACCTGATCGAGGCGACGAAGTACTCCCACCTGCATCCTCTGTCGATCCTCCCAATCCTCGACTACATCCTGAGGAAAGACCGCGAGGTGCAGAACATTCGGCTCATCGCCCGCGGGAAGGAGAGCGGGCTTTCCGTCGATGTGATTCGGGAGCTCCTGGTGGTGTGAGATGGAGATTGCCGTGGTCGGCCGGGACGATTTCGTCCAGGGGTTCAAGCTCGTCGGCGTGCGACGCACCGTCGCGAGTTCGAAGGAGGACATCGAGAAGAAGATCGCCGACGTCCTCGAGGACCCGGCGGTGGGCATCCTGGTCTTAAGCACCGCGGACATGAAGGGCCTGAGCCACTCGATGCGGCGACGGCTCGAGACGGTCGCTCGCCCCGTCGTGATTGCGGTCGGTGCGGCAGAGGACGAAGACCTCCGGACGAAGGTGCGGCGGGCGATCGGCGTAGACCTGTTCAAGTGAGGTGGGCGAACTGGCGGCGCGCGCGAAGGCGACGAAGGCCGAAGTCAAGGAGACCGGCACGATCCAACGGGTCGCGGGACCCGTGGTGACCGCGATCGGCCTACGCCCGCGCATGCACGACGTGATGCTCGTCGGCGAGGAGCAGCTCATGGGCGAGGTCATCCAGATCCTCGGCGAGAAGACGGTCATCCAGGTGTACGAGGAAACGTCCGGCCTCCGGCCGGGTGAGCCCGTGGGCGACACGGGCCGTCCGCTGACGGTGGAACTGGGTCCCGGTCTCCTGGGGAACATCTACGATGGCGTCCAACGGCCGCTGCCCGTGCTGCAGCAGGTCATGGGCGATTTCATCCTTCGCGGAGTTCGCGCACCCGGTCTGAGTCGCGAAAAAGAGTGGGACTTCAAGCCGGCGGTGGAAGAGGGCGAGACGGTCACGGGCGGGAAGGTCCTCGGAGCGGTGCAGGAGGCGAAGAACCTGGAGCACCGCGTCCTCGTGCCGCCCGGTATGTCCGGCAAGGTGGCCCGGGTCCGGGCCGGGAAAATGAAAGTCGATGATGTCGTCGTCGAACTGGACGGTGGACGCAACCTTACGATGAAGCAGGACTGGCCGGTCCGACAACCGCGGCCGACGAAGGAGCGGCTCATACCGACCGTCCCGCTCATCACGGGGCAGCGCGTCATGGACTTCCTGTTCCCGATCGCGAAAGGGGGGACCGCCGCGATCCCGGGCGGGTTTGGAACAGGGAAATGCGTGGACGGTTCGACGCCAGTTTACCTGGTGGACGGACGCCGGATCCCGATTCACGAGCTCTACAAATCCCACCTTGGTGCAGAGCCGGACACAGGAATCGAGCACTTCGTTCGGTTGGCTGAACCTCTGCGAATCTGGACGTTTGATGGGAGCCGCCTTCGGGAAGGTGCTGCCACTGCAATCTATCGAGGACGAACGGAGTACATCACAGAGGTTCGATTGGCCGGGGGAAGTACGGTTCGACTTACACCGGTTCACAAGCTCTTCCGCTACGATCTTGGTGGGATTCACGAGACGGAGGCCGCCTCCCTCTCTCCCGGCGAGGCCGTCCTTGTCGTTCACGAGCTGCCTATGGGGGGAAGAGACGTCTCTCCGGCGGTTCCAGAGATTGAAAACAGCGGTACAGCTCTGCTGATGGATACGTCTCTGAATCAAGTCGTTCCCGAGACGGTTGCTGAAGTCCGAACCCGGAGAGAAGTCACGGAGGTTTACGACCTCACCGTTGAAGGCACGCACAACTTCGTGGGCGGCGAAGCGCCCATGATCCTCCACAATACCGTCTCGGAACAGCAGCTCTCAAAGTGGTGCGACGCCCAGGTCGTCGTCTACGTCGGTTGCGGCGAGCGTGGTAACGAGATGACGGAAGTCCTCACAACCTTCCCGAAACTCATCGACCCGTACACGGGTGCTCCCCTCATGGAGCGGATGGTCTTGATCGCGAATACGAGCAATATGCCCGTGGCCGCTCGGGAGGCGTCCGTATACACGGGCATGACCCTCGCGGAATACTACCGGGACATGGGGTACAACGTGGCCCTCATGGCCGACTCAACCTCGCGGTGGGCCGAGGCGATGCGGGAGATCTCGAGCCGCCTCGAAGAGATGCCGGGCGAGGAAGGGTTCCCGGCGTACCTGTCCGCGCGGCTGAGCGAGTTCTACGAGCGCGCGGGACGGGTGACGACCCTGAGCGACCGGGAGGGATCCGTCTCCGTCGTGGGCGCCGTGTCTCCGAGCGGCGGGGACTTCTCGGAACCGGTCACTCAGGGGACCCTCCGCATCGTGAAGGTGTTCTGGGCCCTCGACACGGCGCTCCGGGCCCGCCGACACTTCCCGGCGATCAACTGGCTGACGTCGTACAGCCTGTACTCGCGGCAGCTCGAAGAGTACTTCCGAACGAAGGTGAACGAGGAGTGGCCGAAGCTGCGGGCCTGGGCCCAGCGGACGCTCCAGGAGGAGGCGGAGCTCGAGGAGATCGTGCGGCTCGTGGGCGCCGACGCCTTGCCCCCGGAACAACAGCTCACCCTGGAGGTGGCCCGCATGATCCGGGAGATTTTCCTCCAACAGAATGCGTACCATGCCGTGGACACGTTCTGTCCCCCCGAGCGCCAGTTCAAGCTGATTTCCGCGATCAAGAAATATGCCGACCTGGGCAAGAAGTCCCTCGCGCTCGATGTGCCGGTCAAGGACATCGCGGGCGTGAAGTCGCGAGAGCTCCTCACGCGTTCGAAGTACGAGGAGCAGTTCGATCAGGAGCTCGAGAAGTCCCTCACGTTGATGGATGAGGATTTCAAGAAGCTGGAGGCCCGCTGATGGCGAAAGAGTACCGGACGATCAGCGAAATCGCGGGGCCCCTGATCTTCGTCGAGAAGACGGAGCCCGTGGGATACAACGAGCTCGTCGAAGTCCAACTCGGGGATGGCCGCCGGAAGCGAGGCCAGGTCCTTGATTCGTCCACGACCGTCGTCGTGGTCCAGGTGTTCGAGGGGACCGCAGGGATCGACCGCGCGTCGAGCGTGAAGTTCCTCGGAGAGACGATCAAGCTCAGCGTGTCCCGCGAGATGCTCGGCCGCGTCCTCACGGGATCGGGGGAACCCGCGGACGGCGGGCCGCCGATCATCCCGGAGAAACGCGTGGAGATCCAAGGGGCCGCCATCAATCCATACTCCCGCGAACATCCCGCGGAGTTCATCCAGACCGGCATCTCGACCATCGACGGCCTCAACACCCTCGTCCGCGGCCAGAAGCTGCCGCTCTTTTCCGGGGCCGGCCTCCCGCACAACGAAGTCGCCTTGCAGATCGCGCGCCAGTCGAAGGTCCTCGGGTCCCAGGAGCCGTTCGGCGTCGTGTTCGCGGCAATGGGGATCACCCACGAGGAGGCCCGTGTCTTCATGGACGACTTCGAACGGACGGGCGCGCTGAAGCGGGCGGTCCTCTTCCTGAACCTCGCGGACGACCCCGCGGTCGAGCGGCTCATCACGCCGCGGATGGCCCTCACCGCAGCGGAGTTCCTCGCGTACGAGGTGGGCATGCACGTCCTCGCGATCCTGACGGACATGACGAACTACGCGGAGGCGCTGCGGCAAATCGGCGCCGCGCGCGAGGAAGTGCCAGGCCGGCGCGGATATCCCGGCTACACGTACACGGACCTCGCGACGATCTACGAGCGCGCGGGACGCATCCATGGCCGACCCGGGTCCATCACGCAGATCCCGATCATGGCGATTCCCGATGACGATTGGACCCATCCGATTGCCGACCTGACTGGCTACATCACGGAAGGCCAGATCGCGGTGAACCGGGAACTCCACCGCAAAGGCATCTATCCGCCGATCGACCCGCTGCCGTCCCTGTCCCGACTCATGGACGCGGGGATCGGGAAAGGCCGCACGCGGGAGGACCACAAGCAGGTCTCGGACCAGCTCTACGCGGCGTACGCGGAAGGCAAGGACGTCCGCGGCCTCGTGGCGATCGTCGGGAAAGAAGCGCTCGCCGAGCGAGACCGGAAGATGCTCGAGTTCGCGGACCGGTTCGAGCAGGAGTTCATCCGCCAAGGGTCGGAGGAGGACCGGACGATCGAAGCGACCCTCGAGATCGGCTGGCGGCTCCTCGCGACGATCGACGAGGCGTGGCTGACGAAGATCGACCGGAAGACCCTCGAGAAGTACCACCCGAAGTACCGCGAGGCGGCGAAGGTGAGTGCGTAGGATGGTCCTCGCGGAGTACAAACCCACGCGGTCGCAGCTGCTCCAACTTCGGCGCACGCGGAGGACCGCGGAGCGGGGCCACCGGCTCCTCAAGCTGAAACGAGACGCCCTCATCGTTGAGTTCTTTCGGGTCCTCGAACGCGCGAAGACGCTCCGGTCGAACCTGGCGGAGAAATACCGGATTTCGGAGCAACGCATCGCCATTGCGCGAGCGATCGAGGGGTCGATCGGCGTGGAGTCCGCGGCGCTGGCTTCCAAGGAGGTCCCGACACTCCAGCTCAAGACGAAGAACGTGATGGGGATCATCGTCCCGAAGATCGACGCGAAGAGCGTCCGCAAGAAACTCGAGGACCGGGGCTACGGAATCATCACGACGTCGGCGCGGATCGATGAAGCCGCGGAGGCGTACGAGGCCCTCGTCGAGGATATCGTCGTGGCGGCGGAGATCGAAACGACGATGCGCCGACTGATCGAAGAAATCGAGAAAGTCAAGCGGCGCGTGAACGCCCTCGAGTACCGGGTCATCCCGGAGCTGAAGTCAACGGAGGCTTTCATCCGGCAACGGCTCGAAGAAATGGAGCGGGACAATTTCATGCGCCTTAAGCGGTTCAAGCAGACGGCGGGGGCGTAAGGCGACCGTCACGTTCCAACAGGTCGACCGCAGCGCCGAGGTTCCGCCTAAGGGCCCTTTAACGAGACGAGCGGTGCCTCGGCTCGCTCGACTTCGCCTCCGGGCCTCGCGGGCCGCTCCACCGGCGGGCTGTCTGGGATTCCGCCCCAGGACCGCAGATCGGTCCGGCGGCGTGGCATTCGCCAAGGCCTCCGCCAATCCCCGCGGCGGTATCGTCCCCGCCCGGCGAACTGGATCATCATTTCTCGGAGCCCAGGGAGGTCGTCGACGTAGTACCAGTAGGCGAGCATCTCGCTGTACCGCTCTCCGAGGTCCGCGATGAAGTCGTTCAAGCTCCGGGACGCATCAATGGGCAAATGTCCCGGGTAAATCGCGGCGAGGTACACGTGCTGCCCACGTTCCACGATCACGTTCCGATTCCCGAACTCGAACCGCTTCAACTCCTCGTGCTCCTCCTTGAACGCGTCCCGCACGAACATCGTGATGGCCGTGAGCATCCCCGCCAAGATGTCGTCGTCCATCTCCCCCATCGGCCGGGCGGTCGTGTGCAGGAGGAGCCGACCGTCGAGCCCGACGAGGAACAGGTCGTCCGGAGAGGTGCGCCGCGGGATCCGCTTCCAAGCGACGTACCCCGCGACCGCCAAGCCCAAGGCCATCAGGGCGGTCCACGGGCTCAAGACGGCGGACCAGATCGAGGGGCGGTACGACAACGTCAACGACCGGATTGTCGGCGAGAGACTCGTGTTCCCGGTCGAGAGCGTGGCCCGGATGATCATCGGACCCGTCGAGAGCCCGCTGAGGTCCTGCCCGTCCTTCGCCTGCGCCCAGTTCGCCCCGCCGTCCACGGAGACCTCGTAAAGGATCGATGTCCCGCCTGGGCGAAGGTCGGTCGCGAAGAACGCCTGCCACGCGAAGACGGGCTGCGACGGAACGAACGACGCCGTGCGGACCGTGCCACGCAGAGCGAAGGTCTCGGACCGGATCGAGAGGTTCGTGACCAGGGGTGTGCCGACGCCATCCGTGTTCAAGGACAGCCGCCACTGGAGGAACCGGTTCGATGGATTGTCAACCCGCGAGCCCACGACGGGGCGCCACGCACTCCACGACGGGTCCCCGGTCGATGACCGGTTTCCCGTCCGCGTCTCGACCACGACCGTCGTCGCGGGTGGATTCGTCGCGGCCCGAACCTCGGCCATCGTCCAGTTTGCCGCGAATCCCGCGTCGATTGGCAGAGCCGTGAAGGACCCGTTCTGGTATCGCTCCGCGGTGAGCGTCACGTTGTCGAGCCACACCGACATCGACGCGTCCTCGGTCCCGATGCGGATGAGCTCGAGCGAGAACGTGAGGTTGAAGGAACCGCTCGCCCGAAGGGCTGGGTCCCCGCTTAGGTCGAGGGACACGGTCCGAGTTCCAACCGGAACCGGAGATTCGCTCCAAGCGAAACCGCCGACGTTCATCCGGAGATACGGCACCAGGTTCACAGCCGCGGTCGCCCCGACGTCGAACCGGAGCGCGAGGCTTCCCGGGTTTCCGCTCGTGGCGTTGGGCTTCGTGAAGGCCTGGGAGACGTTCGCCGTCTCGTCGAACGCCGTGTACTGGAACAGAACGAGGTCGTCGACGTAGGCCGTGTAAGTACCGACGCCCCCGGTGAACCCAACCTGGACCTGGTCGATCTGGTCGTTCGTGCCGGAGAAGGCCGAGATGTCGTAGACGTAGCGGTGCCATCCGGGGGCGAGGTGCTGCGGCATCCAGCTGGCCCAGTTGACGCCCGCCAGGTTCGTCATGAGAATGAAGGCCGAGAGGCCGCTTGCATTCGTGCCTTCAATCCAAATCGCCAACCGGTTATACGCACTCCAATTCCAGGTTCCCCAATCGTTGCGGTAGGCACCGGCGTAGCTTCCGGACCCCTGGGAGTTGATCGTCACGTAGTCCCGAAGCGACCCAGTCCCTTCCTCGCGGATTGCTGTCGACTGGGCGAGGGTGCTCGCACTCTGGCCGTTCGCGACGCTCCGCCAGGGACGCGTCCCGAACACCGCGTCCATCGAATCAAACTGGAATCTGGGAGTCGAATGCGAAAGCCGAGCGCGCCCGACCGGGTCCCGTTGGGCGATCACCTGATTCGTCGTCCCGCTCGCGTACGTCCACGGTCCCGGTGCCAGGTTGAACGTCCCGTCCTGGATCAGTCCGGTCGCGTTGTTGATGAGGCGCAGACCGGAACTCACGACCACGTTCGTGGACGAGTCCTGGGACGCGAGGAAGGTCGCGTCCGTGGTGTAGTTCCACCAGGTTGCGGTCGTCGCCAGTGTCGCGTTGCCCGCCGCCAACGTCACGTTATTGGTCACGTAGTCCGCGAGCGTCGAGAAGTCCCACTTTGCGGCCTGGAGGCCGCCGCCCTCGCTGAATCCGAGCGGGTCGGCCGCGGCCGTCGGCAGGAGCACGATCGCTAGGAACAGGAGGACGACGGCTGCGGGGTACGTGGCTGACGCTTGGTTCATTGGTGGGCGCCTCGGCGGCCTTCTGCAGACCGCTCCCCCGGCGACCCGTATGCCCCTCCCCGCACCAGGGGCGTCTTGGCGTTGGTAGCCGAGGTCTTAAAGGTATCGCGGAAGGAACCGCTCGCGTCAGAAACTGGCCTTGGCTACCGTGCGCCGACCAAAGGCGGATAGGTCCCGTTCAAGTCGCGAGCCGGGCCGCGGACAATTTGATGCACCGCGAGGGGCTCCGGGTGGCACCATGGACCGCCTCGCTGCGGCCTGGGAGGACCCCTGGCGTCGGGCGCGCCTCCTCCGATACCTCTGGCTCATCTCAACCGGCTTCACCGTCTTCGGCTTCGCGGTGATGTTCTACTTGATCTGGCCGTCGCGGTGATGTGGACGAATTCAGCGAGCGCCCCGCTTGCCTAGGGGGAAGGATCGGTACCGGAATCGAGTCACGAACCGTTCCGAGAATTCTTTCAAGCCTTGCAGGTCGTCCGGGTCTCCGCTCCACCGAGCGAACCTCTCCCCGAACCGGGCTTCGAGATCGTTCATGAAGCGGCGGAGGTCTTTGCCTGCCCACCGCGGGACCCGTCCGGAGTAGACGGCCGCCAGGTAGGCGTGTTCGCCGCGCTCGAGCAAGGCGGTCTTTCCGCCGACTTGGAACCGACGCAGCCCGGCATTCTCTTCTCGGTCGAAATCCTTCAGGAAGGTGAGGATCGCCGTGAGCATCGCGGACAGAATGTCCTCGTCTCGGTCGGCGCGCATGCGACGCGTGTTGTGCATGAGGAGGCGTCCTTCTTTGGAGACGAGAAAGACATCTTCGACCGCGAACCTCCTCCGAATGACGACGCCGTACCCCGCCGTTCCAAGGACCACTGCGGCGAGAACCCCTAGGCCGTAAGACAGGTACGGGATTTCGGGAACGGGACCGACGAGATCGTACACGAGATCGACACGCTGGAGCTTCGGCGTCGCGAGTCCATCCGATGTCGTGAAGTCGGCCGACCATTGAATTGAGGTCCAACTCGTCCCTGAGATGTCTCCGCCGAGGGGGACGGGCTTCCAGAAGCCGCCGTTGCTAATCGAGAATCGGATGACCGTTCCCGCAGGACCTGTGTCCGCAGACGTGAATGTCCGCCAGCGCAGGAATGGCCGATCCGTCGGCACGGTGAACAAGCCCGAGACGACCGATCCCTGCGCGGCGCGGTGGCGCGTCTCCAAAGTCATGCCGCGTAGGACCGGGGTCACGCTCGAGTTGGCCGTCATCAAGACTGCACGCACTTGGACGTAGAGCGCGCCCGGGATTGTCAAAGGGTACGGACCGGAGCCCGTCCAGCTCACCCACGAACTCCAAGCCGAACCGCTCGGGTTCGAGTCGTTCCCGCTCCGGAGGGACAGCTGGGCTGAGGCCGGAGCGGGCGCATCGAGCGACCAGTTGACCCGGAGGAAGTCCGACGCGGTGCCCAGCGACACGGGCGCAGACAGATACGTCCCGTTGTGCCGATTGGGGAAGAAGAGAGAGACATCGTCGATGCGCATGTCCACGGACGACGCGCTCGTGTTGTTGGCTACGACCTCGAGGCTGAAGCTCAAGTTGTACCAACCCCGTCCGATGCTCATGGGTGAGACATCCGCAACGACGACCGTCCACTGAGAGGCGGGCGCCCGCTCGAACGTCCGCTCGAACGCACCAGAAGGACCAGTCAAGTTCACCGTACCCGTGGCACGGACAATGCCGGCGGCAGCGGGCAGAGACCAGTTGAACCGGAGTGATGCGCTCCCCGGGGAAGCCGATGTCGCGTTCGCCTTGAACAAGGGCTGTACAATCCTCGATGCTTCATCGAAACGCTTCGCGGTCCCGACCCGGAGATCGTCGAAGTACGCCGTCGTCATGGGCACACTCTGACCGTTGAGGCGGAGCGTGAGGCTGACAAGGCTGTCTCTCGTCGGCCCGAGTTCGGAGAGGTTTGCTATGATCTCATTCCATCCCGGACTCAGCGGATGCTCCCTCGTACCGTGGGACGTGGCGCCTTCGAACGCCGAGATGTTAAAGGTAAGCGGTGGGGTGGAATTCAGGAGAAGGACCCATACGATCATCCGATCGTACGCCGACCAGTTGACGGCCACCAAGTGTTGCACACCGGCGAACGTCTTCGGGCCGGGGGGCAACGAGAAGTTCAGACCGAGCATCGCGGTCCCCTCGCGCTTCCCGGTGGTGTTTAACCAAGTCGTGCCGCCTATGCCGACCCATCCCGTCGTTGAGTTGAAGCCGTCCCAAAGCCGTTCGCTTGGAGGGGAATCGTGTCGCAACTGCGCTGCCCCAATCGTACCGTTCCATTGTGCCGTCACGTTGCCACCTTGGCTATTCTCGTAGGTCCAAGGCGTTGCGGTTGTGAAGTCCCCATCCGCCACGTGACTGCTCGCATCCGGTCGGAGCGAGATCCCGTCGCTCCCGAACGTGAGATTCGCGTCAGGCGTCGTGCCATTGTCCGCGAACTGAGATGCGGCCCATGAGACATTGTGCGGCCTCCAGGGGAGCGTCGCGTTCCCAGTTGCCAAATCGATGCCCGCGAGCGTTAGATTCTCGGACGAGGTCAATGACCACGAGACGGTGCGAGACCCATCATTGTTGTCAATCAGAGTCGGTCGATCCGCGCGGGCCAAGGTCGCGAACAACGACGCAACGAGGAGCAGTGCGATCCCGACGAGGAGCGACCTACAAGCAACCCGCTCCGTCTCCACGGGCCTCTCCGCGAGCATGGCCGTCCCGATCAGCTCTCCCCTGCTCCCGGCCCGACACCCCTCGTTGTCGCCCGAGTTGCTGGCGCGCGTTCGGGGAGCAGAACCATCCGGGCGTGCATACTTAATGATTTCGAGAAACGCGTTCCTCCGGGTTGGGACACCCGTCGCACTCAGGCGAAAACTCTACGCGAGTTGGAGCTGATGTTCGGCGACGAGACCGCCGAGTCGGCGGAACGCATCCTCGACGTGTTCTCCTGTTTTTGCGGACGTCAGGAAGAATTCCGCGTTGTACGCCCTAGCAAATTGCGCTACGTCGTCCGCGTCGAATTGCGCGCCCGAGGTCAGGTCCGCCTTGTTCACCGCGATCACGACCGGCACCTTTCCGACCTCGTGCTCGACGCCGTCGACCCAGTCGTCGAGGTCGTCCAAGGTCCGACGCCGGCTGAGATCCGCGACGGCCAAGACGCCGTTCGTCCCGTAAAAGTACGCGTCCTTGAGCAATTCTCTGAAACCTTTTTCGCCCATGATGTCCCAGATGGTCATGTCGAGGTCCACGACGAGGTCGTGCCCCAGCATCGGGAGTCGAAGCTCCTTCTTCGTCACTCGGGTCCCGATCGTCGTGAGGTACTGCTCGTCGAACATGTCGATGACGTACCGGCGGATCAAGGAGGTCTTCCCGACCGCCTTCTCGCCCACGAGGCACACCTTCGACTTGAGCCGCTTCGTCTTCGTCATCTGACGCCTCGCCCTCGGAACCGCGGCCCGACTTCGACGGCGCCTACTTAACGATTGGCGCGTCGTTCTCCTGGCTGATTCACGGCGGGACCGGAATGCCTTCCCGTTGAAGGACCATCGTCCCGAGCCGTCGGAAGAGCGTCTCCACGTTCTCCCCCGTCTTCGCCGAGGCGTAGAAGTACGGCGCCTCGAACGCCCGCGCCGCCTGCTCGATCTCCCGATCTCCGTACAGGATCATGACCTCGTCTTTCAGGTCGATCTTGTTGACCGCGAATACGACCGGGACCTCGCCGGCGACGTTGAAGACGCCTTGCACCCAATCGTCGAGCTCTTTGAGCGTCGAGTAGCGCGTGAGGTCGCACACCGCGACCACTCCCTTCGCGCCGTGGAAGAACGCCTCCTTGAGGAGGTCGCGGAAACCTTTTTCGCCCATGATGTCCCAGACCGTCATGTCCATGTGGATCTGCGTGCGGTCCGGGGTCCCGAACTGCATCTCCCGCTTGGAGACTTTCGCGCCCAGGGTCGTGATGTAGCGGTCGTCGAACTCGTCTTGGACGAACCGTCGGATCAGGGACGTCTTGCCGACCGCGGCCTCGCCGACGAGGCATACCTTCGTCTTAATCCGCTGGGCCTCGGGCATGGGGGCATCGTCCCATTCGTCTCAGATTACTTAAAGGGTCCGCCGGGAGGACATCCTGGAGGAACCTTTTTGTCT
>Ga0209158_1000143_pt1 | contig 55080 bp, 45 predicted proteins | sample GraSoiAngelo_140_FD_185897 | JGI IMG/M metagenome (GOLD analysis project Ga0209158, IMG submission 185897) | Grasslands soil microbial communities from the Angelo Coastal Reserve, California, USA - 14_0929_12_30cm (SPAdes) (version 2) | ecosystem: Environmental > Terrestrial > Soil > Grasslands ...
ATGTTCTTATCCTCCAGCAGCTTCAAGAATTCCTTCGGGCTACCCAGCTTCGCGAGCTTCTCCGGCACGTCCGCTTCCTTGGCGAACTGGGCGATCTTGCCGAGCACGGGGAGATACTGATTGGACACTTCCAGCGGGGGCGCGACGATGAGGAAAAAGTAGTGGACCGGCTTGCCGTCGATGGCGTTGAAGTCGATGCCCTGGAGCTTCCGGCCGAATGCGACGCGCAGTCGATTCACCGCCAGCGCCCGGCAGTGCGGGATGGCGATGTTCTGGCCGATGCCGGTCGAGCCCAGGGTCTCGCGCCGCTTGAGCATCTTGACCAGGGTCTGCTCGGACTTCTCGTCCAGCTTGAGGAGGCCGACCAGCTCCTTGAGCACCTCGTCCTTGGTGGTGCTCGCGAGGTCGAGGTTGATACCGTCTTCGGAAAAGAATTCCCGCAGTCGCACGGCACTCGCTCCCCTATGAACGGCGGCGTAACGTAATGAGTGGTTGCCTCTTACGCAACGCGTCATTACGTTGTCTGCCATGCACTTCCCGTACCGCGTCGCGCACGACGTGCCGCTCTTTCTAGCCCCGATGTCCGGGGTCTCGGAGTCGCCGTTCCGGCTGCTGTGCCGCCGGTTCGGGGCGGATGTGGTCGTGTCGGAGTTCATCTCCGCGGTGGGCGTGGCGCGCGGCATCGAGCACATCTTCGAGGACATGCGGTTCCAGCTGGCGGAACGCCCCATCGGGATTCAGCTGTATGGCGCGGACGCCACAATCATGGCGCGCGCGGCGGAGATGGTGACCCAGGTCTGCCAGCCCGACTTCATCGACATCAACTTCGGGTGCCCGGTCAAGAAGGTGGTGAAGAACAACGGCGGCTCGGGCTGCCTCAAGGATCTCGGCCTGGTCCAGGGAATCATCCGTGCGGTGTGCGGCGCGACCCATCTGCCGGTGACGGTCAAGATCCGGAGCGGATGGGACGAGTCGCAGCGCGACCCCGTCGGGATCGCGCTCCGCTGCCGTGAGGCGGGCGCGCGGGCGCTCACGCTGCACGCCCGCACCCGCACCCAGATGTTCTCCGGGCAGGCCGACTGGGACGAGATCGCCCGCGTGGTCGAGGCACTGGACATCCCCGTGATCGGGAACGGCGACGTGAACACGCCGGAGGATGTCCTCGCCATGCAGCGCCACACGGGCTGCGCCGGTGTGATGGTGGCGCGCGGCGCGTTCGGCAACCCCTGGCTCTTCGCGCAGGCCCGGGACCTGCTTGCCGGGCGCCCCAAGCGGGCGGACCCGACACCGGACGAGCGGTTCGCGACCGCTCTGGAGCACGCGCGGCTGGCGCTCGAGCTCCAGGGGGACACGCGCAAGACGGCCCTCGAGTTCCGCAAGCACTTCGGCTGGTACACGAAGGGTGTGCCCGGCGCCGCGGCGTTGCGAGAGCGGCTGTTCCAGATCGACTCGATGCAGCAGGCCGCGGCGATCTTCTCCGCCTATCTGGAAGCGACGGCGGTAGAGCGGGCGGCGTGAAGCTGGACGACCTGGGGCGGCTGTTCGAGCGCCTGCCGTTCGCGACGATCGATCACCTCCGGCCCCTCACCCAGGGGCATCAGGAGGTGATTCTGGGTCAAGGGAAGACGGCCGCCCAGGTCGTGGCGATCGCCGAGCGACTGGCGGCGGCGCACGGCGGCTTCCTTGCCACGCGGGCGGATGCCGGACAGCGCGACGCACTGGTCGCCCGCTTTCCCCGGGCTGAGGCGAACGAGCTCGGCCGCACCATCTACCTGGCGCCCGAACCCGAGCCGGCGCCGACCGGGCGGGGAGTCATCCTGGTCGTCACGGCGGGAACGAGCGATCTCCCCGTGGCGGAGGAGGCGGCCGTGACGGCACGGGCGCTGCGCAATCGCGTGGACCGGCTGACCGACGTCGGGGTGGCCGGGATTCACCGACTGCTTACCCAGACCGAGGCGCTGCGCCGCGCCGCGGTCATCATCGTGGTGGCGGGCATGGAAGGCGCCCTGCCGAGCGTCGTCGGCGGCCTCGTCGCGGTGCCGGTGATCGCCGTCCCGACGAGCGTAGGCTATGGCGCCTCGTTCGGCGGCGTGGCCGCCTTGCTCGGCATGCTCAACTCCTGCGTCGCGGGGGTCACGGTGGTGAACATCGACAACGGGTTCGGCGCCGCCGCCGCCGCCAGCCGCATCAACCACACATGAAACGAGCCGGCGCGTGGGCGGGGCGCGGGCTCGCCGTGCTCGGCCTCGCCGCCGTCGTCTGGGCCGTGCTGCAGGCGAGCCTGTGGGCGCTGCTCGCGGCGCTGGGCGGGTTTCTCGCCGCCACGGGGCTAGCGCTCGCCCCGCTGATCCGCGTGTGGCTCTCCGAGCGCCCTGCGACCCGCCCCTCCGACTTCGGGCACACGATCGACCTGTTGCGTCGCGCGCACGGCGCCCGCGCGGGATGGGTCGTCGGGCTCGAGGAGGGGGACATCGAAGTGGCCGGGCAGGACGACACGAGCTACGACATTCGACGTCGGGGTGCGGCGATCGCGCAGCTCGCGTCGGTGGACGGCCGGGCGCACGTGGTACGCGAGGCCGAGGGCACGTACGTCGGTGTCGGCGATTTTCCGTTCGGCGCCGGCATCTTGCTCCCCAAAACGGACGCGACGTCTCAGCTCACCGCGACTGTGGCGGAGGAGCTGCGCCGGGTGGTAGCGAGCCTGCTGCTCGCGCAGCGACACGAGCCTACCGAGCAACCGGCGCAACTGGTCGCGAAGCAGCTCGCGGCTATCGTGGGGGGGGCACAGACGCTCGAGGGGATCGCCAAGGCCGGCGCGGCGCTGGCTCAACAGTTCGTGCAGCGCGGCGTGGTGATCGCCCTGCAGGGTGTCGGCCCCGCCACCGGGGAGGCCAGGATCGTGGCGGTCTCCACGGCCGCGGACAGTCGCCTCGAGGGACTATCGCTCGCGCCGGACGCCCCAGCGATGCGGGCCATCGCGGGGCGCGTACCGGTCGTATCGCAGGGGCGCGAAGACGTGCTCGGGAGCGCGCTGTCGGACAGACGGCGGCAGGACCGGGCGGGTAGCGCGTATCCCCTGCTGGACGGACACTTCGCTATCGGCGTGCTGGTGGTGATGGGACCACCGTTGCCCGGGGAGACGGGAGTCGCCGACCCGCTGCCGCGCCTGGTGGTGGAGCTGGGTGCGCGGCTCGCGGCGGCGCGCGCGGTGCACGAGGCGGAGCAGCGGGCGGTGAGCGATCCGCTCACCGGACTCCGCAATCGGCGCGAGTTCGACCGCGCCGTGCAGCGGCACGGCGCCGCCAGGCCGGTCGCGATGGCCACGCTGATCTACTGCGACCTCGACTACTTCAAGAAGCTGAACGACACGCTCGGCCACGCCGCGGGAGACGCGGCGCTGCGACACGTGGCGCGAATCCTCGAGGGCGCGGTGCGCGACAAGGATCTCGTCGCCCGGATCGGCGGTGAGGAGTTCGCCATCTGGATGCCCCACGCACCACTCGAGTCGGGACTCGAGGTCGCCGCCCGCATCCGCGCGACCGTGGAAGCGACGGCGTGGCGGTGGGGCGGGGAGGCGTACCCGCTCGCGATCTCCTGTGGCGTGGCGAGCTACCCCGACAGCGTCACTCAAGTCGCGAACCTGCGCAGTGCAGCCGACGCCGCGCTGTACCGCGCCAAGCAAGGCGGGCGCAATCGAGTTGAAAAAGCGGTCGCCGTCGGCTAGGTTGGGTTCGGGAGGGGGCGACAGGCTTCGACGGGTTTGGCGAGGATATGGTTGCGTGCCCAGGTTGTCAGTCACCTGGTTAAACCACTGGCAAATTTCATAACTGCCAATTCAAACCTGGCACTGGCTGCGTAAGCTTCGGCTTCACGCACCTGCGTGAGTGGCAGCCCGCCTGAGGCGGCGCTCACGTATCGCAAAGTCGGGCTGGCGTGACCTGGGGCCCGAACGGGTCACGCGAGAGCTTTCAAGGGCTCGTCGCTGCCGTGGCCGGCGAGGCGCCGCGGTGGTGAGACCTGCAAAGCGTCGCCTACGCACGTAGCATCTGTATCGGAGTCATTCTCGGACCGGGGTTCGATTCCCCGCGCCTCCATCGAAACAAACGGGGAAGAGGGAAGGGGAAGGACCCCCACCTCTTCCCCTTTCGCTTTCTCTCCCCGCCGGCGCTAACATAGTCCCTCCATCTCTCTACGGGGCAACCGATGGGCGCGATCCTCGATCTCGTGCGGGTGCTGTTCGAGCCGACGGCGGTGTTCGAGCGGGTGCGGGAGAAGCCGCGCTTCCTGGCGCCGTTTCTCGCGCTCGCCGTCATCACTATCCTGATCGGCACGCTCCAGCTGCCGTTCATACGGGCAGGGATGACCGCGCAGTTCGCCCAGACTCCCAACATGACCCCCGAACAGCAGCAGATGGCGATGAGATTCGCGCCGATCGGTCTCGTGGTCGGCCCGATCTTCTACGGATTGTTTCTGGTGCTCGGCGCCGGCCTCCTGTGGGTGACCGTGTCGATCCTCGGAGGAGAGGCGAAATTCGCGACCCTGCTCAGTGTGGCGACGTACGCCTCGATCAGCTATGCACTGCTGCAGGTGATCGGCGTGATCGTGTTGCTGATCCGGGGGCCCGGCTCGATTACCAGTATGCTGGACCTGCAGCCCGCCCTGGGGCTCGACTTGCTCGCTCCGGAGGCAAAGGGATTCACCCTGGCGCTGTTGCGGGGGATCAACCCGTTTACCCTGTACGGGCTGTTCCTGACGTCGGTCGGCGTCAGGGTGACGCACCAGACGTCCAAGGGCACGGCCTACACGGCCGCGGCGATTCAGTTCGCGATCGCGCTCTTGATCGGGGCCGGCCTGTCGAGGGGCTAGACCGTCGCCTTGGTGCGGTTGACGACGCCCTGCTCCTCGAGCGCCGCCTGGGCCGCGGCGAGTCGCGCGATGGGCACACGGAACGGCGAGCACGACACGTAGTTCATGCCGACGCGGTGGCAGAATTTCACCGAGCGGGGCTCGCCGCCGTGTTCGCCGCAGATGCCGATCTTCAAGTCGCCGCGCGTGCCCCGCCCGAGGCGCACCGCGATCTCGATGAGCTTCCCGACTCCTTCCTGGTCGAGCACCTGGAAGGGGTCGTCGTTCAGGATTCCGCTGTCCACGTAGAACGGCAGAAACCGAAACGCGTCGTCGCGCGACAGCCCGAAGGTGGTCTGCGTGAGGTCGTTGGTGCCGAACGAGAAGAAGTCCGCCTCCTTGGCGATCTCATCGGCGGTGAGCGCGGCACGCGGCAGCTCGATCATGGTGCCCACGAGGAACGGCACGCCCCGCTCCTCGGCCAGAAACACTTCCTGCGCCACGCGCCGGATGATCTCCGCCTGGCGCCGCAGCTCCTCCACGTGCGCCACGAGCGGGATCATCACCTCGGCCACGACCTTCTTCCCGCGCGCGCCCACCCGGCACGCCGCCTCGAAGATCGCGCGCGCCTGCATTTCGGTGATCTCCGGGTACGTGATCCCGAGCCGGCAGCCGCGGTGCCCGAGCATCGGGTTCGCCTCCACCAGCGAGTCCACCAGGCGTTGCAGCTCCGCCGCGGAGAGGTCCATCACCTTCGCGAGCGCCGCCACTTCCTCGCGGCCGTGCGGCAGGAACTCGTGCAGCGGCGGGTCGAGCAGCCGGATCGTGACCGGGTAGCCCGCCATCGCCTCGAACAGTCCCTCGAAATCGCCCCGCTGCATCGGGAGCAGCTTCGCCAGGGCGAGCCGGCGCCCCGCCTCGTCCGGCGCCACGATCATCTGGCGCATCGCCGTGATCCGGTCGCCTTCGAAGAACATGTGCTCGGTGCGGCACAGCCCGATCCCCTCGGCGCCGAACTCGCGGGCCCGCCGGGCGTCCTGGGGCGTGTCCGCGTTGGCCCGCACCCGCAGCCGGCGCCGCTCATCCACCCAGCCCATCAGCCTGGCGTAGTGCGCGCCGACCTTCGGCTCCACCAGCTTCGCCGCCCCCAGGATCACCCGTCCGGTCGTGCCGTCCACGGTGATGCGCTGCCCCTTTTTCACTACGCGACCGTTGGCCCGGAACCGGCCGGCGTGAGGATCGACCTCGATGTCCTTGGCGCCGACGACGCAGGTCTTGCCCATGCCACGCGCCACCACCGCGGCGTGGCTCGTCATGCCACCCCGGGCCGTCAGCACCGCCTGGGCCGCCACGATGCCGTGAAAGTCCTCGGGCGATGTCTCGGGCCGAATCAGGATGACTTTGCGGCCCTGCTTCGCCAGCGCCTCGGCCTCGTCGGCGTCGAACACCGCCTCGCCGATGGCCGCCCCGGGCGAGGCCGGCAGGCCCTTCGCGACCACGGTCACCGGGGCGTGCGGGTCCACCATGGGGTGGAACAGCTGATCGAGATCCTGGGGGGGAACCCGCTGGATCGCCTCGTCCGGCGTGATCAGCCCCTCATCCACCAGCTCGACCGCGATCCGGACGGCGGCGAGCCCGGTCCGCTGGGCGCGGCGTGTCTGTAGCAGGAACAGCTTGCCGTGCTCGAACGTGAACTCGATGTCTTGCACGTCCTTGAAATGGCGCTCGAGCTTGGCCGCGATCCGCTCCAGCTCGCGGTACACCTTGGCCAGCTTGCCGCGCTTGAGCTTCGCGATCGGCTCGGGCGTCCGGGCACCCGATACGACGTCCTCCCCCTGGGCGTTGGTGAGAAAGTCTCCATTCAGGACCGGGTCGCCGGTGCGGCAGTCGCGCGTGAAGGCGACGCCGGTCCCCGAGTCGTCGCCCATGTTGCCGTACACCATCGCGACGACGTTCACCGCGGTGCCCAGGTCGTCGGGGATGCCGTGGACCTTGCGGTAGTCCGCGGCGCGGCGCGTGTTCCAGCTCCGGAACACCGCTTCGATCGCGCCCCACAACTGGGCGTCCGGGCCCTCGGGAAACGGCGCGCCACGCTTCGCCTGGATGATCGACTTGAACTCTTGGACCACCGCCTTCAAGTCCTCCGCAGGGAGGTCGATGTCGCGCGTGACCTTGCGGCGCTGCCGGAACTCCGCCAGCACTTCCTCGAACGGCTCGCGCCCGAGGTCGAACACCACGTCACCGTACATCTGCACGAAGCGCCGGTAGGAGTCGTAGGCGAACCCCGGGTTCCGCGATTCCCGGATCAGCCCCTCCACCGTGTCGTCGTTGAGACCCAGGTTCAGGATCGTCTCCATCATCCCGGGCATCGAGACGGCGGCTCCCGAGCGCACTGAAACGAGCAACGGCTTGGTCGGGTCGCCGAATCGCTTCTTGGTCGTCTGTTCCAGTTGCTTCAGGCGGCGGCCGACTTCTTCACGCAGCTGCTCGGGGAATGTGCCTTGTTCGAGGTAGCTGAGACACAGCTTGGCGGAGATGGTGAAGCCCGGCGGGACGGGGAGCCCCAGGTTGGCCATCTCGGCGAGCCCCGCGCCTTTGCCGCCGAGGATGTCGCGCATGGCGGCCGAGCCGTCGGCCCGGCCTGACCCGAAGGAATACACCCAGCGCTCGAGCGACGGCACGGTCGGTCACCGAGTCAGGAAGGGAGGGCGGCGAGCAGCGGCGCCGCATGGCGGGCATGGCGGGCGCGCTCCAGGTCCTCCGGGATCTCTGTCGGATAGTCGCCGGAGAAGCAGGCGTGGCAGAAGTCGGCGGGGTTCCCTCCCGCGGCGCGCAGCATCCCTTCGAGCGACAGATAGCCGAGCGTGTCCACGCCCAGGTGCTCGCGGATCTGCTCGACGTCGTGGCTGGAGCCGATGAGCTCGGCCTTGGTCGGCGTGTCGATGCCGTAGTAGCAGGGACCAGTGATCGGGGGCGAGGCGACGCGGAAATGCACCTCCGCCGCACCCGCTTGCCGGATCAGCTGGACCAGCGCTTTGCTCGTGGTGCCGCGCACGATCGAGTCGTCCACCACGACCACCTTCTTCCCCGCCAGCACCTCGCGCACGGGATTGAACTTGATCTTCACCTTGGCCATCCGGCCCGCCTGGGCCGGGTGAATGAAGGTGCGGCCGACGTAGTGGTTCCGGATGAGCGCGTGCTCGAGCTTGATGCCCGACTCCTCCGAGAAGCCGAGCGCCATGGCGTTGGACGAATCGGGGACGGAGAAGACGCAGTCCGTGCCGGCTGCCGGGTGCTCGCGGGCGAGCTCGCGACCGAGCGCCCGCCGTACCCCGTCCACCGAGCGCTGGAAGACTGTGCTGTCCGGCCGCGAGAAATACACCAGCTCGAACACGCAGCGGCGATGCGGCTTCGCCGGCAGTGCCGGCAGGTCGTCCAGCTCCGCGCCGTGAATCCGGATGAACGCCCCGGGCTCGAGCTCGCGCACCAGCGTGGCGCCTGTGATGTCGAGCGCGCAGGTCTCCGAAGCCACCACCCAGCCGCGCGATCCCGCTCCCCCCCCCCCAAGCCGACCGACGACGAGCGGCCGGAAGCCGCGCGGGTCGACGATGGCGTACAGGGTGCGCCCGATGGTGATCACGAGCGAGTAGGCCCCCTCGACCCGCTCCAGCGCGTCGAGCAGTTGGTCTTCCGGCTCGCGCGCCTCCGAGCGCGCGATCAGATGGACGAGCACCTCGCTGTCCGATGAGCTCTGGAAGAGCGAGCCCTTGGTGACGAGGTCGGAGCGGAGCTGCACGGCGTTGGTGAGGTTGCCGTTGTGGGCCAGGGCGAGCGGGCCTTCACGATAGCGCGCCAGCATCGGCTGCGCGTTCGCGAGCACCGACGTCCCAGCGGTCGAGTACCGGGTGTGCCCGATGGCGACGTCGCCCGGAAGCTCGCTCAGGACCTTCTCGTTGAACACGTCGGAGACGAGCCCCATTCCGCGGTGGGAGCGTGCGACGCCCTGACCGTCCACAGCGACGATCCCGGACGACTCCTGGCCGCGGTGCTGCAGGCTGTACAGGCCCAGGTAGGCGACGCGGGAAGCGTCGGGAACTCCGGTGACGCCGATGATGCCGCACATCTTGTCGTCAGTCTCCCATGCGACGGGGGATGGCGCAGAAATATACCTCACGCAGTCGGTCCACGGGGTGCGCCACGTGAGCGTCGCGCAGCCGCAGCCCTACCGATCCGCCGCGTTCTCCCACGGTCCCCACGCGAGACACCGCTACCCCCAGCTCCGCCGCCAGCGCGGTGACTGCGGCGGCGCGATCGGGCGCACTGGTCAGGACCGCACGGCCCTGCGATTCACTGAACAACAGCTCGACAGCCGCAAGCCGCCCGCCGTAGGTCGTGAGGTCGATTTCGAGCCCGAACCCCGTCTCGTCGTACGGGCCGCCCATGGCCACCTCCGCGAGCGCGACGCCGAGCCCGCCCTGTGAGCAGTCGTGAGCGGAGCGGAACAGGGCGCGCTCCGCACCGGTGGCCAGAAAGTCGACGAGCCGGCGTTCGACCGCGAGGTCCACGCGCGGTGGCGTGCCCGCCACGAGGCCGTACAGCGCTTCCCACAGCACTGACCCCCCGAGCTCGGCGTGGGTCTCCCCCACGAGAAACACCACGTCCCCGCGCGCCCGCGCATGGCTCGGGACCGCACGGTCGACGCGGCCGACCAGGCCGACCATGCCGATGACCGGAGTCGGGTCCACGGCGCCGGTGGGGCTCTCGTTGTAGAACGACACGTTGCCGCCCGTGACGGGCGTGTCGAGCGCCCGACACGCGTCCGCGATACCCCGACACGCCTCGCGAAACTGATAAAACACGGCCGGCCGTTCGGGGCTGCCGAAGTTCAGGCAATTGGTGATCCCCAGGGGGCGCGCACCGGTGCACGCGATGTTGCGCGCCGCCTCGGCGACCGCCGCCTTGCCGCCTTCGAACGGATCGAGCAGCACGTAGCGGGCATTGCCGTCGGTTGTCACCGCGATGCCGAACGCGGCATCCCGGACCCGAATCACTCCCGCGTCGCCGCCGGGCCCGATCACCGTGCCCGCGCGCACGGTCGAGTCGTACTGCTCGTACACCCAGCGCTTCGACGCGATGGCAGGATGATCGAGCAGTCGGAGCAACGCTTCGGCGGGGCTCGGGACTGGGGACTCGGGGCTCGGGCGCTGCGCTCGCCGGCGCCGGATCTCCGGGTCCTCCTCGGCTGCTGGCGAATACACCGGGCAATCCTCGATCAACCGCTGCCCCGGGATCTCCACCACCACCCGTTGCTTCCAGGTGGCCCGGTACATGCCGTCGTCCGTCACGCGCCCGATCGGCGTGGCCGTGAGCTCCCATTTCGCCGCGATGGCTTGGATTTGCGGCAGGCGCTCCGCCTTGGCCACGACGAGCATCCGCTCCTGGGACTCGGAGAGCAGAATCTCGTACGGCGTCATCCCCGGCTCGCGCGTGGGAACGCGCGCCAGGTCGATCTCCACGCCGACGCCGCCCCGCGCGGCCATCTCGGCCGAGGAAGACGTGAGTCCCGCCGCGCCCATGTCCTGGATCGCGACGATGTGGCCGGAGGCGATCAGTTCGAGGCTCGCCTCCAGCAGCAGCTTCTCCGTGAATGGATCGCCGACCTGCACCTGCGGACGGCGCCGCTCGCTCTCCTGTGTCAGCTCCTCGGAGGCAAACGAGGCGCCGTGGATGCCGTCTCGTCCGGTGCGGGAGCCGAGCACGAGCAGCGCGTTGCCCACGCCATGCGCCGCCGCCGTGATCAGGTCCTGCTCCCGGAGCAGGCCGACACACATCGCGTTGACGAGTGGGTTGCCGCTGTAGCCCGGGCCGAAGTCCACCTCGCCCCCCAGCGTGGGCACGCCGACGCAGTTGCCGTAGTCGCCCACGCCGCGCACCGCGCCCGCGCAGAGATATCGGTTGCGCGCCTCATCGAGCGGTCCGAAGCGCAGGCTGTTGAGCAGCGCCACCGGCCGGGCGCCCATCGTGAACACGTCCCGCAGAATGCCGCCGACGCCGGTCGCGGCCCCCTGATAGGGCTCGACCGCGGAGGGGTGGTTATGGGACTCGATTTTGAAGGCGACCGCCCACCCGCCCGGCAGCCGCAGCACTCCGGCGTTCTCGCCGGGCCCCTGGACGACCTGCGGGCCGGCCGTGGGGAACGTTTTGAGAACGGGCTTGGAGTGCTTGTACGAGCAATGCTCGCTCCACAGCGCGGAGAACACGCCCAGCTCGGCGAAGCTGGGCGCGCGACCCAGCATCGCTTCGATGCGCTGGTACTCCTCGTCGGTCAGATTGTGGTCGCGGACCAGCTCCGGCGTGATCGGCGGGTCGCCCGGGAAGGGGGTGGGCGGCGTCACGTGTCGGACGCCTTCGCGCCCGAAACGCCCCGCAGCACGGCGCGAAACACCCGCGCCATCATGTTCGGCTCGGGGTGGGCGAGCGCGGTTTCCGCCTCGCCCGCGTCGAACCAGATGCCGTGGCAGTGAGTGCACTGGTCGATCTGGACGCCGTGCCACTCACCGGTGATCAGGTCGTAGCCGCACTTCGGACACTTCATATGATGTGAACCGCGCTCCGCCTCGGTCGCCGCCCGGTGCACCGCGTCGCGCTGCTGCCGCAACAGCTCGGCGTCACGGCGGGCGAAGTACTCCTCTTCGTTCTTGCTCGGCTTGTCCGGCATCGGCCTCAGGGCGTCGACTGGGGCTTGACGGTCAAGGTGTCGCCGTGGGGCTTCCAGTGCGGCTTCGTGGCAGCCGGCGACGACGATTGGCCGCTGTAACCGTGGCCCGGCCAGCGCAGCACTGCATCGACCACGTGGCCGTCCTGGAGCGTGACGACGTCCTCGGTGCCGCAGGTGTATTCGCAGCCGTTGCGGAAAAACAAGTACGTCCACTCCCCCTGGTGCCGTACGGCGCCGGGCGGGCCCCACAGCGAATACACATCCTTCTCGCTCATCCCGGGCGCGATGGTGCCCGTGTCGGGCGAGTTGTACGGGACGTCACGCGTCACCTGCGCCTCGGGGTACTGGGGCGGGGGCGGAGCGGGCTTGCCGCCTCGCTCGCTTTCGGCCTGGCCGCCGATGGCCGTATCGGCCCCCGGCTGCGCCGGTGCGGCCTGGGGCGGGGGCGGCGGGGTGGTCGACCGTCCGCGGCGCTCCGCGATCTTCTCCTTGATCTTCGCGATCTGCTCGTTGACCTGCTTACACCCTAAGGTGGCGGTCACCAACAGCGCGCACATCCACAGCGTGCTGCGTCGCATGTCGAGCCTCCATCGCGTGAAAGACGCGGGCTCCGTCCTGGCCGCCCAAGACCGGGGCGTTGCGGCGCTCCGGGTGCGGCATGATGCCCACCACGTTCCGCGCGGCGTTGCACACGCCGGCGATCTCGTGGGTCGAGCCGTTCGGGTTGTCGCGCACGTAGCGCCACACGACCTGGCCGCTCGCCTCGAGCTGCGCCACCGTGCGCTCGTCCGCCACATACCGCCCGTCGCCGTGCGCGATCGGGATCTCGAGCACGTCGCCCTTCTCGTACAAGCAGGTGAAGGGCGTGTCCGTCGCCTCGACACGCACCCAGGTGGGTCGCGCCAGGAAACGCAGCCGGGCATTGCGCACCAGGCCGCCCGGCAGCAGCCCCGCCTCGCACAGGATCTGGAACCCGTTGCAAATGCCGAGCACCGGCCCGCCCGCCCGCGCGTGGCCGGCGACGGCGGTCATGATCGGCGAGAACCGCGCGATCGCGCCAGAGCGAAGGTAGTCCCCGTAGCTGAAGCCGCCGGGGAGGATCACCACGTCGGCCCGCTGCAGGTCCGTCTCGCGGTGCCAGACATAGTACGCCTCCGACCCCGCTTCCCGCGCGGCCGCGAGCGTATCGGCATCGCAGTTCGAGCCGGGAAAGACCACCACCGCCACACGCGCCATCAGGCCGCCTCCACGGCGAGGTCGTAGTCCTCCGTCACGGGATTCGCGAGCAGCCGATCGCACATCGCGCGCGCATGGGCGAGCGCCTCGTCGCGGCTGTCCGCCTGGACGTCGAGCACCAGGTGCTTGCCGACCCGCACGTCGCCGACGTCGCCGAAGCCGAGCGCGTGCAGCGCGCGCTGGACCGCCTGCCCCTGCGGGTCGAGCAGCGTGGCGCGCGGCATGACGCGAACCTCGACCCGGTAACGGCTCACGGCGCGCCTCCGCCGTGCTCCGAGATGCTGCGGTGCCGCGGTTCGTACGCGTCGCCCGGCCCCTCACTGTCGGTGATCACGATCGGCCCCGCGATCTCCGTATCCTCGTCCTCTTCGGCTTCGAAGAAGAAGCCCAGGACCGTCGCGCGCAGCACGCCGTACGTCATGTAGGCAACTCCCAGCGGGAAGAGAAACGCGTCGTGCTCGAGGATCCCGAAGGTGAGGATAAACAGCATCGTGACGAGCCCCAAGAGCCCGCGCACGCTGCGCAGGCCCGCCCGGGGCAGGGTGGCGTAGCGCACGTTGCTCACCATCAGGATGGTGAGCAGGATCATCAGGAACTGCAGCAGGTGGTGCCGCGGCAAATAGCGGGCCGCTTCCTGCCACAACCCGGTCGTGGTGAACGGATAGAACGTGGCCAGCGTCATGCCGGCCGCGGGCGAGGGCAGTCCGATGAACGCGCGCTTGGCCCGCCCCGCTTGCGTGAGGTTGAACCGGGCCAGCCGGATCGCGGCCGCCATGACGTAGAAGTAGCAGAAAATCCACTCGGCCTGCCCGGCGCTCGCGAACTCGAGCTGATAGATGATGAAGGCGGGCGCGACGCCGAAGCTCACGATGTCCACCAGGCTGTCGAGCTCCCCCCCGAACCGGGTCCCCGTGTTGGAAAGCCGCGCCACCCGCCCGTCCAGCGTGTCCAGGATGCCGGCGAACACGATATACCACCCGGCGCGGTAAAACTCACCACGCGACGCGAGTACGATCGCCCAGATGCCGAAGAACAGGTTGAAGAGCGTGAACAGGCTCGGCACGACGATGACGACGCGCCGCATTCCGGGACCGGGGAACCGCCTCATGGCGAGAACCTCGCGGTGCTCATCCGGGATACTCCGCGAGCAGCGTGGCGCCCGCGCGGACCCTGTCCCCCACCACGACCCGCACGGCGGCCCGGGCCGAGACCGGCAGGAACACATCCACCCGCGACCCGAACCGGATCATTCCCAGCCGCTCCCCTTGACCCACGTGGTCTCCCGCCTTCCCGTCGGTGACGATGCGGCGGGCGATCAGCCCGGCGATCTGCCGCACCAACACGGGCCCCGTCGCGGCGCGCAAACCGACCGAGGCCTGCTCGTTGTCGAGGCTCGCCTTCTCCGACGCCGCGTGCAGGAACTTCCCCCGGTGATAGCGCACCAGCTCGATCGTCCCCGTCGCCGGATAACGGTTCACGTGCACGTCGAACACGCTCATGAAGATGGAGATGCGGGTCGCCTTCGCCGCGAGGTACATCGGCTCGTCCACCACGGCGACGTCCACCACCTTCCCGTCCGCCGGGGCGATCACGAACCGCTCGCCGCGGGGGCCCGTCCGCACCGGATCCCGGAAGAACACGAGCAGCCAGACCGCCAGCAGAAACAACACCGCCTCCGGCACCCAGAGCCACGGCGAGCCGGGCGCCACCCAGGCGCCGAGCGCCACGAGCGCCCATCCCGGGAGGATGAAGGGCCAGCCTTCGGGAGCCACACGCATTACCGGCGCGCATGCCGCGCCACGCGGCTGAAGCCGCGGCTCGGCACCGGCCGCTGAAGCGGCTTGAGCCGCCGAGGCCGAGCCGCGAGTTCACTCGCGCTCTTCAACGGGCCACCTCCAAGTCCTGCCCCGTGATCAGGCGGAACGCCTCCAAGTAGCGCTCGCTCGTCGCCTGCACCACCTCCGCGGGCAAGGGCGGCGGCGGTGCGTTGCCGTTCCACTTCCCCTGCTGCTTCAAGCCCGCGAGATAGTCGCGCAGCGGCTGTTTGTCGAAGCTCGGCTGGCTCTTCCCAAGCTGGTAACGGTCGGCCGGCCAGAAGCGCGACGAGTCGGGTGTAAGGATCTCGTCGATGACGAGCAAGCGTCCGTCGGCTGCCGTGCCGAACTCGAATTTGGTGTCCGCGATGATGATGCCGCGCGGGCCCGCGTAGCCTCGCCCCCCCTCGTACAACGCGAGGCTCGCCTGTCTCAGTCGCTCGGCAGCAGCCGAACCCAGCGTCTTCACCAGGTGGCCGAACGTCACGTTCTCGTCGTGGCCTTGCTCGGCCTTCGTGGCGGGGGAGAAGATCGGGGGGTCGAGCCGCGCGCTCTCCACCAGCCCGGTGGGCAGCGGCTCGCCCGCCAGCGTGCCCGACTCGCGGTACTCGGCCCAGGCCGATCCCGTGATGTATCCCCGCACTACGCACTCGAACGGGACGGGCGTCGTACGACGTACCAGCATCGCGCGGCCCGTAAGGGCAGTGCGTAATGGCTCGAGGCCCGGGACCCGCTCCGCAATCTCGTCCGCGTCGGCCGAGAGGAAGTGGTTCGGGATGACGGACGCGAGCCGCTGGAACCAGAACGCGCTGAGTTGGGTGAGCACCGCTCCCTTGTGCGCCACGGGCTCGCGCATCACCACGTCGAACGCGCTCACGCGATCGCTCGCCACCAGCAACAGGGTGTCTCGGTCGACCTCGTACACCTCGCGGACCTTGCCGCGGCGCACGAGGGGTAGGGAAAATTGGCTGGCGACGAGCGGGACCGTCATACGGTGACCTCGGCGGTGGCGGCGGCGCCCGGCGGCGCGACGGCTTCGATGCGCTGCAGCGCCGGTGCGACCACCTGTTGCAGAAACTCGTCCACCTGGCCCGGCGCCCGGCCGACGTAACCAACCGGGTCGAGCTCCTCGGGCGGCACGGCGACCTTGAGCGCCTTGAACGCGGGATCGCGCGCCAACCGCTCGAGCAGGTCGTTCTCGGCCCCCTGCTCGGCCACGGCCTGCGCCACGGCGAGGCTGTGCGTCCGAATGACTTCGTGCAGCCGCTGCCGGTCGGCGCCGGCCTTCACGCCCCGCATCAGCAGCCGCTCGGTCGCGAGGAACGGCATCTGGGCGGCCACGTGGCGGGCGATCACCGCCTCCCGCACCTCGAGCCCCGCGGCGACGTTGGTGGCGAGCACGAGGATCGCGGTCGCCGCCCGCTTTCACGCCCCGCATCAGCAGCCGCTCGGTCGCGAGGAACGGCATCTGGGCGGCCACGTGGCGGGCGATCACCGCCTCCCGCACCTCGAGCCCCGCGGCGACGTTGGTGGCGAGCACGAGGATCGCGTCGCTCGCCAGGAACGCCTCGGGAAGCACGAGGCGCCGGTTCGCGCTGTCGTCGAGCGTGCGCTCCAGCCACTGGGCCGCCGCGGTGTGCCAGGCGTTTCCCTCGAGCTCGATCACGAAGCGCGCCAGGCTCGTGATCCGCTCGGCGCGCATGGGGTTTCGCTTGTACGCCATGGCGGAGGAGCCCACTTGCTCACTCTCGAACGGCTCGAGCATCTCGCCTTCGTGCTGCAGCAGCCGTACGTCGGTCGCGAACTTGGCGGACGAAGCCGCGATGCCGGAGAGCGCGCCGAGCACCTGGGCATCGAGCTTACGCGTGTACGTCTGGCCCGTCACGGGGAAGACTTTGGTGAACCCCATCTTGCGCGCCACGCGAGCGTCCAACTCCCGCACCTTTTCGTCCGCACCCTCGAACAACTCGAGAAAGCTCGCCTGCGTGCCGGTCGTGCCCTTCACGCCGCGGAACTGGAACGTCTCGAGCCGGTGGAGCAGCTCTTCCGCGTCGAGCAGAAACTCCTGCATCCACAGCGTGACGCGCTTTCCGACGGTCGTGAGCTGCGCGGGCTGGAAGTGGGTGTAGGCCAAGCACGGCAGGTCGCGGTAGCGGCGTGCCAGCTTGGCGAGCGCCACCACGACGGCCGCGATCCGTCCGAGCAGCAGTTGCAGCCCCTCGCGCATCAGGATCAGGTCGGCGTTGTCGGTGACGTACGCGCTGGTCGCGCCGAGGTGGAGGAAGGGGCGCGCCGCCGGCGCCTGGTCCCCGAGGTGATGGATGTGCGCCATCACGTCGTGCCGCACACGCTTCTCGTGCTCGGCGGCGCGCTCCAGATCGGCGTCGTCCAGGTGCGCGCGCAGCTCAGTGAGCGCCCGGTCGGGGATGGCGAGGCCGAGCTCGCGCTCGGCCTCCATGAGCGCGAGCCACAGCCGCCGCCACAGGCCGATCCGCCGGCGCTCTCCCCACAACGCCTGCATCGCGGGAGAGGCGTAGCGCTGGCCCAACGGCGAGAGGTATGTCAAACGGCGGCCTTCGCGCGCGCCACCCGCTTGTTCCAGTCCGCCAGGAACTGCTCGAGCCCGCGGTCGGTGAGCGGGTGCAGCAGCAGCTTCTTCAAGACGTCGGGAGGCAGCGTCGCCACGTCGGCGCCGATCATCGCCGCCTCGACCACGTGGCGCGGGTGGCGGATCGAGGCCGCGAGGATCTCCGTCGCGATCTGGTAATTGTCGAAGATCACCCGAGCCTCGCGGATCACGTCCATCCCCTCCTGACCCACGTCGTCGAGCCGCCCGATGAACGGGCTCACGTACGTGGCGCCCGCCTTGGCGGCGATGAGGCACTGCACGCTCGAGAAGCACAGCGTCACGTTCGTCTTGATGCCCTCGCTCGCGAGCCGCCGCACCGCCACCATCCCGGCCTCGGTCATCGGGATCTTGACGACGATGTTGTCGGCGATCTTGGCGAGCTCGCCGCCTTCGCGCACCATGGCATCGGTGTCGAGCGCGACGACTTCGGCCGAGACAGGACCCTCCACCAGCGAGCAGATCTCCTTCAGCACGTCCTTGGGGTCGAGGTCGCCTGCCTGTTTGGCGAGCAGCGACGGGTTGGTCGTCACGCCGTCGATGAGACCGGCCTGGCTCGCCCAGCTGATGTCTTTGAGACTCGCGGTATCGAGAAAGAACTTCATGACTCGGCCTCGGCGTAGAGGTCAGCGGGATAGCGCACGGCCTCCAGATACAACCCCTGGGGCGGAGCGGGCGGGCTGGCCGCCTGGTTGTCCGTCGCGCTGAGCAAGCGGGGAAGGTCCGACAGCGGGCGCCGACCGAGGGCGACGTCCACCATCGCGCCCACGAGGAAGCGCACCATGCGATGCAGGAACCGGTCGGCCTCGATCGTGAAGGTGACCCCCGCGCCATCAGTCCGCGGCGCCCACTCGGCGAGCGCCACGCGGCTGCGGTAGTGGGGCTTCACCTGCCCGGCCGCGGCGAGGCCGCGGAAATCGTGCTCTCCGACAAGCGTCTGGGCCGCACCCGCCAGGGCAGCCTGGTCGAGCGGGCACCCGAGCGCCCACTCGTACGGCCGGCGGAACGGCGAGCGCGCCGCGTCGTCCGTGCCGATCACATAGCGGTAGCGGCGGGCCACGGCGCTCTTGCGGGCGTGAAACCCCGGCTGCATTGCGTGGACCCGCTCGACCCACACATCCCGCGGCAGCAGGGCGTTCAGCGCCCGCCGCAACCCCTCGGGGTCCTCGCCCCAGCGCCCGGCCGCGCCGAACCCGACCCCCTGGCCGAGCGCGTGCACCCCCGTATCGGTGCGACCCGCTCCCGTCGCCGTGGTGCGCCGGCTCATGAGGCGCTCCAACACGGCTTCGAACTCCGCTTGCACGGTACGCCCGTCGCGCTGGCGCTGCCAGCCGACGAACTGGGCCCCGTCGTATTGCACCACGGCGAGGCAGGGCCGGCTCGTCGCGGGCGACACGGGCGCCACGGCCGAAAGATAGGACGAAAGGGAGGGCCAATCAAGCCACGCAACCCGTTGTCCTATTTGACAAAAGGCGATTTTTCCGCGTAGCTTTTGACGAGCCAGAAATCGCGATGCCCCGCACCCCCCCGACCCCCCTGCCCGCCCCGCCCCCCGTTGCACCCGCGCCGCTGATCGAGGCGATCGCCGCCCTCGCGAACCGCCGCTCGCTCACCGAGAGCCAGAGCGCCGCCGTGTTCGGCACAGTGATGCGGGGCGAAGCGACCCCCGCGCAGATCGCGGCCCTCCTGATGGGCCTGCGGGTCAAGGGCGAGACGGCGGACGAGGTGGCGGGCGCGGCTCGCGCGCTGCGCGATGCGATGGTGCCGGTGGAGGCCTCCGGCGATCATCTCGTCGATACGTGTGGCACGGGGGGCGGCACGGTCCCCACGTTCAACATCTCGACGGCCGCGGCGTTCGTCGCCGCCGGTGCGGGCGCATCGGTGGCGAAGCACGGCAACCGCTCGTTCACATCGCTGTGCGGCTCGGCGGACGTGCTGGAGGCGTTGGGGGTGCGCATCAGCCTGGACGCGGCCGAAGCGGGGCGGGTGTTACGCGAGGCCTGCATCACTTTCTTGTTCGCACCGAACTTCCATCCCGCGATGAAGCACGCGGGACCGGTGCGACGCGAGCTCGGCGTGCCCTCGGTGATGAACCTACTGGGTCCGCTCGCCAACCCGGCCGGTGTGCGCCGCCAAGTGGTGGGCGTCGCCGACCGTGACCGTGCCCCGCTCGTAGCCGGCGCGCTGGCGCGACTGGGGGGAGGCGCCGAGCACGCGCTGGTGGTCCACGGGCGAGTGGGGATGGACGAGATCTCGCCCGTGGGGATCACCGACGTGTGGGAGGTGCGGGCGGGGCACGTGTCGACATGGGAGCTGGACCCAGCCCGCTACGGACTGGCGATCACCGATCCCGCTGCACTGCGCGGCGGGGACCCGGCGGCGAACGCCGCGCGCATCGAAGGGTTGCTTGCCGACGCCCGAGCGGGGGGCGACGCTGCGGGGCTGGCGGCGTTGCTGCTCAACGCAGGCGCCGCGGTGTACGTCGCGGGGATCGTGCCGACGTACGAGGAGGGGATCGCACGGGCGCGTGGGGTGGTCGCGACCGGGGCGGCCCGCGCGGCTCTGGACCGGTTACGCCGCGCCGCCGGCGCTTAGTACTTGCGGATCACCCCGACCACGATGCCCTGCACGACGACATCGCGCTCGTTCACCCGCAGCGGGCGCATGGTGGGGTTCGCGGGCTCGAGTCTGATCCAGCCGCCCGGCTCGCGGTAGAACCGTTTCACCGTGGCGCTGGAGCCGTGCACGAGCGCCACCACGGTCTGGCCATTGTCGGCCTGGTTACGTTCGTGCACGACGATGAAATCGCCGTCCTTGATGTGCTCGTCGATCATCGACTGGCCGCGGACCTTGAGCACGTAGCTGCGGCCGCGGCGCGGAATGAGCTCGTCGGGCACGGCGATCGTTTCGTTCCCGCTCACGGCCTCAACGGGCTCGCCCGCCGCCACGAGCCCGAACAACGGCAGCTCGGTGGCGCCGGTCTGCCCCTTGGGCGGCACGACTTCTATGGCCCGGCTCTCGTTGTGGGAGCGGCGGATGTAGCCTTTGCGCTCGAGGTTGGTGAGATGCTCGTGCACGGTGGCCAGGGACTGAAAGCCGAACTGTCGAGCGATCTCCTCGAAGCTCGGAGCGTAGCCCTTGGCCGTGATGTGGCCCGAAATGAAGTCCAGGATCTCGCGCTGACGGCGAGTGAGCGGCACGCTGTCTCCCGAAGATAACCCGAAGCAAATCTACCCGAAAATGCACCGAACGCAAGGATGACAGGAGCGAGCCTCGACGCCATCCTTTCCGCCACGCGGGGTCGGATCGCCGGTCTCCGCTCCCGTGCCGGCGAGCTCGAGCGCCGGGCCGCGGCAGCGCCCCCGCCGCGTTCGTTCACGCGGGCGCTGCACGGGGAGGGGGACGCAGGGCAGGGGGCAGGGGCAGGGGCAGGGCAAGCCACGGTGGGCGTGATCGCAGAGATGAAGCGACGGTCCCCTTCGGCCGGCGCCATCCGAGAGGACCTCGATCCCGCGCGCCACGCGGCGTCGTACCAGCGGGGAGGTGCGGTCGCGATCTCGGTCTTGACGGACGAGACGTACTTCGGCGGGTCGCTCGACGACCTGGCGCGCGTGGTACAGGCCGTCTCGGTGCCGGTGTTGCGGAAGGACTTCATCCTCGACGAGCTGCAGCTGTTGGAGGCGCGGGTGGCGGGGGCGAGCGCCGTGCTGTTGATCGTGCGCGCCCTCGCGACCGGGCGCTTGCAAGCCCTCGCGCGCACGGCACGGGACCACGGGTTGGGCGTATTGGTGGAGGTCCATTCGGAGGCGGAGCTCGATGAGGCGCTCGCCGCCGAACCCACGGCGGTCGGGGTGAACAGCCGCGACCTGGCGACCTTCGCGGTGGACCTCCGGATCGCGGAGGCACTGCTGGCCCGCGTCCCGGCGGGCGTGCCGGCGGTCGCCGAAAGCGGCATCGAGGCACGCGCGGACGTCGAGCGGATGGCGGCGGTAGGCGCGGATCTGGTGTTGGTGGGCACGTCGGTGGCACGCAGTGAGGACCCGGCGGCGGCGGTGCGGGCGCTGACGGGTGTAGCGCGGCGACGGAGGAGACGGTGAGCACTCCCAGGCCGGTCGAGCGTGCGGTCGATGGTCGGTTCGGACCGTATGGTGGGCGCTATGTCCCTGAGACTTTGATCGCCGCGCTCGAGGAGCTCGCGGCGGTCTACCGGGAGGCGCAGGGCGACCCGCGGTTCTGGGCGGAGCTCGACGCGCTGCTCAAGGACTACGTCGGGCGGCCCACCCCCATCACCGAAACGCCGCGACTCGGCACGCAGCTGGGCGAGGGCGTCGTCGTGCTGCTCAAGCGCGAGGACCTGAACCACACCGGCGCCCACAAGATCAACAACACGCTCGGTCAGGTGCTGCTGGCGCGGCGCATGGGCAAGCAGCGCATCATCGCCGAGACGGGCGCCGGCCAGCATGGCGTCGCCACCGCCACTGTGTGCGCGCGGTTCGGGCTCGCGTGCGTGGTGTATATGGGCGAAGCCGACATGCGACGCCAGCGGCTCAACGTGTACCGCATGGAGCTGATGGGCGCACAGGTCGTGCCCGTGACCTCCGGCACCAAGACCCTCAAAGACGCGACCAACGAAGCGTTACGGGATTGGGTCACGAACGTGACCACCACGCATTACATCATCGGCTCCGTGGTGGGACCCGATCCGTTCCCGCGCCTCGTCCGCGATTTCCAAGCGGTGATCGGGCGCGAAGCGCGCGCGCAGGTGCTGGAACGCTGCGGGCGGTTGCCGCGCACCGTCGTGGCGTGCGTCGGCGGCGGCTCCAACGCGATCGGCATCTTCAGCGCCTTTCTCGACGACACGGGCGTCGAGCTCGTGGGCGTCGAAGCCGCGGGGGAGGGGCTGGCCAGCGGCCACCATGCGGCGTCATTGGCGCGCGGCCGCCCAGGCGTGTTCCACGGCAGCCTGAGCTATCTGCTCCAGAACGCCGACGGCCAGGTCCAGCCCGCCCACAGCGTCTCCGCGGGGCTCGACTACCCCGGGGTGGGGCCGGAGCACGCTTACCTGAAAGACACCGGTCGCGTATTGTATGAGGCGGTGACCGACCGGCAGGCGCTCGACGCGTTCGGCGCGCTGTCCCGCCTCGAGGGTATCTTGCCGGCCCTGGAGAGCGCCCACGCCGTCGCCTGGGTGATGGGCCGCCGCGGGCACTGGCGTGCGGGCGATGTCGTCCTCATCAACCTGAGCGGCCGGGGCGACAAGGACGTCGCGATGGTCGCCGAACTGACGGGAGCGGCACTCTGACGAACCCGCCCGTATCGGAACTGGCGTTACCGCCGTCGCAGGTCGAGGAGCTGTGGCAGGTCCTGTCGAAAGGGCTGCGGGCGACGCAGCTCTACCTGCCGAACAATCCCGTCTACCAGCGTGCGGTGGATAACATTCGTGCGGCGCTGCGCCAGATCTGGCAGGCCACCGACGACCTCGTGTTCGACGTGGCCGAGACCGAGATCCGCTGGGAAGACGCGGTCGTCTACAGCCAGGACAACCGCAGCGAGAGCGTCGCGTGGACGCTCTACAAGGACGGCGTCCGCTCACTCGCGTTGAAGCCCGGCGTCGAGGACGTCGAGATCGTGCGCTTTCTCGGCGTGCTGCAGCAGGCGAAGAACCTCCAGGCGGACGCCCCGGACGACCTGCTGACCCTCCTCTGGGCGCAGGACTTCCAGCTCGTCGCCTACACGTTCCGCGAGCTCGCCACCGAGAACGCCGTGCCGATCGAGGCCGGTGCGACGATCCCGACCACGCCGCCCACGCAGGTGCGCCAGTACGTCGAGGAGGAGGCGCCCCCCAAGCGCGAGGGGCTGGTGTCGATGGACGATTTCGACACGACGCTCTACTTCCTCGAAGACAAGGAGGTCGACTACCTCAAGAAGGACGTCGAGCGGGAGTACTCGCAGGACCTGCGTCACAACGTGCTCGCGATGCTGTTCGACCTGCTCGAGCTGCAGACCTACGGCACGGTGCGGGCCGAGCTGATCTCGATCCTCGAGAACTTCATCCCCTACCTGCTCGGCGCCGCCGACTTCCGCTCGGTCGCGTTCATCCTGCGCGAAGCGCGCGTCATCCTGCAGCGCGCCCGCGAGCTGATCCCCGAGCACCGTCAGACCCTGGAGGGCCTGCCGGCCCGGCTGTCACAGCGGGACGCCCTCTCCCAGCTGATCCAGTCGCTGGACGAAGCGACGGTGCACCCCACCGAAGAGGAGCTGGCGGAGCTGTTCCAGGAGCTCCGGGCCGAGGCGCTGGCGACCCTGATGGGTTGGCTGCCGCGGCTCAACAACGAGCGAGTGCGGGAGCTGGTGCACGGCGCGGCCGCCCGGCTGGCCCAGGCCAACGCGACGGAAGTGCTCAAGGCGCTGGCGAGCGAGGACAGCGCCGCCCAGCTCGAGATGGTGAAGCTGGCGGGGCGGCTCAAGCTCCCCGGTGCGCCCGACGGGATGGAGCCGCTGCTCCAATCGAACGACCGAACGCTCAAGCTCGCCGTGGTGGAAGCGCTCACCGCCATCGCGAGCCCCAGCGCGATGCGCCTGCTCGAGAAGGCGATCGACGACTCGGACCGCGACGTGCGGATCGCCGCCGTGCGCTTCGTCGCCTCGCGCGGCTACCGCAACGCGGCGACCCGCGTCGAGAGCATGGTCACGGGCTCGAAGCTCAGAAACGCCGACTTGACGGAGAAGATGACGTTCTTCGAAGCCTTCGGGTCGCTGGTGGGCGCGCGCGGCATCCCGGTGCTCGAGAAGATGCTCGCGGCCAAGGGGCTGCTGGGCAAGAAGGAGGACCCGGAGACGCGCGCCTGTGCGGCCATGGCGCTGGGCAAGGTCCGGACGCCCGAGGCGCGCGCCGTGCTCGAGCGGGCCGCACAGGACAAGGAGCCGCTGGTGCGCAACGCGGTGAGCCGCGCGCTGCGGGAGGTGGGCGGGTGAGCGGCGGCGGCCCGCCCAAGCAGTCGATCGCGGAAACCGTCCAGACGACGGACGGTTTCCTCCGGCATGCCGGCCGCGAGTTCCTCGTGGTGCTGTACACCGCGTTCCGCTCACTCAAGCTCTATCCCGTCGAGAACGCACAGGTGCAGAAGGCGCTGGACGACCTCGCGGCCACGACGAAGCACCTGCTCGACGTCGAGAAGGAGCTCGAGCTGCGCCTGCAAGGCGAGTTTCTCTTCGTGAACGCCACCCGCTTGCGGCTGGACCTCGACAACTACGCGTCGTTCTCCCACATCCTCGGCGTGCTGCGGCAGTGCGGCATCGGCGCGGTGCGCGTCGACGAGGGCGTCGACCGTAAGCAGATGCAGATCTTCGTCTCGCTGCTGCTGTCGTACGCGGCCAAGGAGGCGAGCCCCAACAAGGTGTTCGAGCTCGGTCAGAAGCTCACGGATGGCGGGGTGTCGTTCATCAGCGTCGAGCCGCCGCTCGAGGCCGACGAGGACGTCGAGGAGGAGGAGCGGCAGAAGGAGGCCGCCAAGCGCACGTACGCCCGCTCGGTCGCGGTGACCAAGGAAGTCATCAACAGCATCCGGATGGGCCGGACCGCCAACGTCAAGAAGGTGAAGCGCGCCGTGCAGGCGATCGTCGACCAGGTGCTGAACAACGAGGCGTCCCTGGTGGGCCTCACGACGCTGCGCGACTACGACGAGTACACGTTCACCCACTCGGTCAACGTCTGCATCTTCTCGGTGGCGCTGGGCCGCAAGCTCGGCCTCACCAAACTACAGCTCTACGACCTCGGCATAGCGGCGCTGTTCCACGACGTCGGCAAGTCCCGCGTCCCGCTCGAGGTACTCAACAAGCAAGGCGGGTTGACCGACGAAGAATGGCGCATCATGCAGGCCCACCCTTGGCTCGGTGTGCTGACGCTGTTCGGACTGCGCGGCTACGGCGAGATCCCCTACCGCGGGATGATCGTCGCCTACGAGCACCACATGAAGACGGATCTCACCGGCTACCCCAAGTCGCTGCGGGGGCGGGACCTCTCGATCTACTCGAAGATCGTGGCGGTCGCGGACGGCTTCGATGCCGCGACCAGCCGGCGCGTGTATCAAACCGTGCCGATTCAGCCCGATCAGGTGCTGAAGGAGATGTGGGACAACCCGCGGCGCGGCTACGACCCGATCGTGGTCAAGGCCTTCATCAACCTGATCGGGATCTACCCCGTGGGCACCTGCGTCATCCTCGACACCTACGAGGTCGCGATCGTCCACGGCGCCAACCCCGACGTCACCCATGTGCACCGGCCCGTCGTGCGCGTCGTGGCGTCGCCCGAGGGCGCGCTGCACCATCCCGGCTTCCTCGCCGACTTGGCACAACGCGATGCGCAGGGCAACTTCCCGCGCACGATCGTCAAGGTCACCGACCCGGTCAAGTACGGCATCAACGTCAGCGATTATTTTGTCTGATCACCCGATCGCGGCGCGCTGGCGGGCAATCCGAGAACAGGCGGGACCGCGCGAGCGCCGCGCCGCGCTCATCCCGTACCTCACCGCCGGCCATCCCACCCCCGAGACGTCACTCGCGGCGCTGCGGCTCGCCGAAGCCGCCGGCGCGGATTTCGTGGAGGTGGGCGTGCCGTTCAGCGATCCCCTCGCCGACGGCCCCACGATCCAGCGCTCTACGCAGGCGGCGCTCGACGGCGGGATGACCGTGCCGCGCGTGCTCGAGCTGATCGCACGCGCCGGGCTCGGCATCCCGGTGATCGTCATGACCTACGTGAATCCGGTGATGGCGTACGGGCTGGAGCGCTTCGTCACGGACGCCCACGCGGCGGGGGCGGCGGGGCTGCTGCTCACCGACTTTCCCGCCGGCGCCGATCCCGCCCTGGAGCGGGTCGTGCAGGCCAGCCCGCTGGCGCTGATTCGCCTGCTCGCGCCCACCACGACGCCGCAACGCTTGGAGCGCGCGGTGCGTGACGCCGGCGGGTTCCTCTACTTGATCTCGCGTCTCGGTGTCACCGGCGCGCGCGACCAGGTGCCGCCCGATCTCCCGGAGCACGTAGCACGCGTACGCGCGGCGAGCCCGCTCCCGCTGGCGGTGGGCTTCGGCATCAGTACACCCGCGCAGGCACGCGCCACCGCGCGGCTCGCGGACGGCGTCGTCGTGGGAAGCGCCCTGATCGAGGCGCTGGGCACAGGGGGTCTCCCCGCGGCGGATCAGCTGCTCCGCAGGCTCGCCGCCGCAGTGCACGAGGCGGGGAACAGCCCATGACGGCCAACCGGCTCGTCACGCTGTACAGCCGGGGCCTGGCGATCGCCGGACCCGTGGTGCTGCTCGCCGTGCTGATCGCCGATCCCCGGTGGATGCACCAGCTACTCGAGATCGGGGTCATGCTGGTCGCCGCCGTGGCGCTGCGTGGCCTGCAGATCCCGCTCAGCAAGTACTCCTATCTGACCCAGACCGGGCTCGTCGCGCTCACCGGGAGCCTGCTGGTCGGCCTGCCTGCCACAGCGCTCGCGATCTCGGCCAGCGTGTTGCTTGCGGATTGGCTGTTGCACAAGAAGATGTTCCGGGCCGCCCTGGTGAACCTGGGACGCGAAGTGCTGGCGTTGGTGGGCGCGTACGGCGTATACGGCCTGATCGTGCACGCGGCAGGGGTCGCGCCGGGGCTGCATGTCGAGATGTTGCTGCCGCTGGTGCTGTTTGGCCTCGCCTATTTCGGGTTCAGCCGGCTGCTGTTCTACTTCGCGCTGACCATCCGCGGCAAGCTCGAACGCGACGAGCGGATGCTCATCTTCCGGTACGAGTGCATCAGCTTCGGCGCCACCGTGATGGCATCGGCCACGTTGGTCGGAACGGTGGTGTTCTGGCCGCCGGAAGTCTGGCTCATCGTGGCCGCGCTGCTCGGCTTCCTCGGTCTGTTGTTCAAGACCATGCTGGAGGAGGCGATCTCGGCGGAGGAGCTGAATAAGATCCATGCGGTCGAGGCGGTGATCACGAGCAACATCAGCCTGGAGGACTCGTTCGCGCGCATCGAGCGGCTGGCGCACCGGCTGGTGGACTGGGGGGACTTTCGGATCTACCGGCGCCGGGACGGCCGGCTGCAGCTCGCCTATCGGGGCGTGATCGGACGCGCCGAGCGCGGCGAGCCCTCCCCCGACACCGCGGCGCTGCGCGAGCAGGTGACACAGAGCGGCGATACGGTGGTGATCGACGACGTCACCCGCGACAAGCGCATCGCGGATGCCTCGCTGGCGGTGCAGAGCCTCGTGATGGTGCCGCTCAAGTTCGGCGGCCAGGTGATCGGCACGCTCGAGCTCGAGCACCACAAGCGCAAGACGTACCGGTCGAAGGACGTGGTGACGATCGCGACGTTCGCCAACCAGCTCGCCACCGCGATCCACATCACGGAGCTGCGCCGCCCGCTGGTGGAGACGGTCGAGTCCCTCACGCAGCAGCTCGCCACGCTCGCGCGGGCGGCACAGGCGCTGCGCGAGGCAGCGAACGCCGTGGCCCAGTCGACCGGCGTCATCCGCGAGGGGGTGCAGGCGGAAGAAGACGAAGTGTCGGGCGGGCTCGAGGCGACCGAGAGCCTCGCCGAGGTGTCGCGCCGCGTCTCCGAGGACGGCACCGAGGCGGCGCAGGCCTCGAGCACGGCGAGCGAGGTCGCGAACCGGAACCGCCAGCAGATCCGGGGCGCCATCGAGCGCCTGGTGGCGCTCAAGACGTTCGTCGGCGAGAGCTCCGCCAAGGTGCAGCAGCTGGGACAGGTGAGCCGCCGCATCACGGGGTTCATCGCGTCGATCCGCGAGCTGGCGGACATGACCAACCTGTTGGCGCTGAACGCCGCGATCGAGGCGGCGCGGGCCGGCAAGCACGGCAAGGGCTTCGCGGTCGTCGCCGACGAGGTCCGCCGCCTGGCCGAGCAGAGCGGGAGCGCGGCGCTCGAGGCGGGGGAGCTGGTGCAGGACATCCATCGGCAGGTGGGCGAAGTGGTGGAACAGATGCGGCGGGGACAGGTGAATGTGGGCGGCGTGGAGGAGCTCTCGTCGGCCGCGCTCGAGGCGCTGGACGGCATCGTGGCGGCCACGGCGGAGGCGACCGGCCACGCGCAGCGCATCGCGGCGGCCGCGGGCGAGCAGGACAAGGCGTTCGGGCGCTTGCGGGCGCGGATCCACGCGGTAGCCGCGATCGCCGGGAAGAACCGCGCCGAGGCCGACGACGTGGCAACGCGCGCCAGTGAGGCGGCGCGCGGGCTGTCCGAGCTGGAGCGGGCGACTCGCGAGCTCGAGGAAGTCGCCGCGATGCTGCGGGACCTGACGCGCGGCTTTGCCAGTGTCGCCTAGCCGGTTAGCATTCCGGGGTGACGCGGGGCGAGCGGGTCTACGTGGCCCTGGGGTCCAACATGGGGGACCGCGCCGCCCATCTCGCCCACGCGCGGGAGCGGCTCGCCCGGCTCCCCGCCACGCGGCTCCTCGCCGCGTCGCGCGTGGAGGAGACGGCGCCCATCGGGCCGGTAACGCAGGGGCCCTACCTGAATCAGATGGTCCTGCTCGAGACCGGGCTCGAGCCGGCCGAGCTGCTCGGGCAGCTGCATGCCATTGAGCTCGAGCGCGGTCGCGTGCGGCGGGAGCGGTGGGGCCCGCGCACCCTCGACCTGGACATCGTGCGCTGGGACGGCCGCGCCGTGCAGAACCCCGACCTCACCATTCCACACCCCGAGCTGTCGAACCGCGACTTCTGGCTGCGCGAGATCGCGGACCTCGATACCGAGCCGTCGCCCCGTGACTGACGCGCCCAAGCCGGTCACCGTGCACGATCTCCTGAAGATGAAGCAGGCCGGCGAGCGAATCGTGGTGCTCACCTGCTACGACGCCCTGTTCGCGCGGCTGCTCGACGCATCCGGAGTCGACATCCTGTTGGTGGGCGACTCGGTGAACCAGGTGCTGGCGGGCGCGGAAACCACGCTGTCGGCGACGCTCGAACAGATGATCTACCACACGAAGATCGTGCGGCGCGGGGCCCAGATGATCTACCACACGAAGATCGTGCGGCGCGGGGCCGAGCGGGCGCTGGTCGTGTGCGACATGCCGTTCCTTACCTATCAAGTCTCTCCAGCCGAAGCCATCCGCAACTGTGGACGCGTGATGGCCGAAACGGGGTGCCAGGGCGTGAAGCTTGAAGGCGGCCGCCCGATCGCCGACACCGTGCGCGCACTGGTGGACGTCGGCATCCCAGTCATGGGCCACCTGGGTCTCACGCCCCAGTCGGTGCACGCGCTCGGGGGATATCGGGTGCAGGGGAGGGACGAGCAGACGGCCGAGCGGCTGAAGGGCGACGCTCAGGGATTGGAGGAAGCCGGCGCATTCGCAGTGGTGCTCGAGTTGATCCCGGCACCGCTCGCGTCGCAGATCAGCAAGGCGCTCACGATCCCCACGATCGGCGTCGGCGCCGGTCCCGCATGCGACGGCCAGGTGCTCGTGCTGCACGACATGCTCGGCTTGAACGACCGGTTCAATGCCAAGTTCGTGAAGCGCTACGCGGCGCTCGCGCAAGAGGTGCGCGAAGCGGTGGCCCTTTACGCAGCCGAGGTACGCGAGGGGCGCTACCCGGGGCCGGAGCATTCGTTTGCCAAATGAGTGACGTCTCGCGGCGGGATGTGCTCGCGATGCTCAGCGCGGCCGCGCTGACCCCGCTCGCCCGGACCGGATGGCGCAGACCGGCGCGCGACGCAGCGGGGCCAGGCTTTCGCATCCGCACCATCACGGCGGGGATCAACCTGCGCAGCCCGACGGACATGGAAGGGCCGCAGGCCGCGCTCGCCGCTCTCAAGCGCGCCAAGCGGACCGTCGCCGACGCGGGGTACGAAGTGCAGACCCTCCGTATCGCGACCCAGCCTTTCCTGGAGGGGGCGAGCAGCCGCGGCCGCGCGGATGCGCTGCCATCCCTGCAGGCGCTCGACCGTGCTGTCGTTGCCGAGAGCGTGCTCTTGAGCATCGGTCCCGTGCTCGGGCCGGACGACTATGATGCTGAGTTCGCCCCGTGGGCCGCCGAGCTCATCCGCACGACGCGGAACGTGAGTTTCTCGGCGCGGGTCGCGTCGCCCGAGCGCGGTGCCTCACCGCGCGGCGTGACGGCCGCGGGCGAAGCGATGGCGGCGATCGCCCGCGCCACGGCCATGGGCATCGGCAACTTCCGATTCGCCGCGGCCGCCAACGTGCCCGCGGGCACTCCGTTCTTTCCTGTCGCGTACCACCGCGGGTCGGACACCGTGGCCCTCGGTCTCGAATCGCCTCCGTTGCTGTCTGCCGCATTCGCCGGAGCCAATACCTTGGCCGAGGCCAAGAAGAGTCTGACGGAGTTACTCGAGTCCCGGCTCGGGTCGCTGGAGCGGCTGGTGCGGCAGGTGGCGCGTCGGGAAGAGCGGTCCTACTTAGGCATCGACGTCTCTCCCGCGCCGGGCAAGGACGCCAGCATCGGAGCCGCCATCGAGGCGCTCACCGGGGTCCCGTTCGGTGACTACTCGACGCTAGCGGGGTGTGCCGCCATCACCGACGTCCTCAAGAGCCTGCGAGTCAAGACGTGCGGGTATTCCGGGCTCATGCTCCCGGTACTCGAGGATCCCGTACTGGCGCGACGGGCGTCGGAAGGACGGTACAGCGTGCGCGACCTGCTCTTGTACTCGACCGTGTGCGGCACGGGGCTCGACGTCGTGCCGTTGCCGGGCGACACCGCGGCGGATCGACTCGCCGCTCTCATCGCCGACGTGGCGGCGCTCTCCACCAAGCTTCGCAAGCCACTCTCCGCTCGGCTATTTCCGGTGCCGGGGAAGTCCGCGGGCCAGCGCGCGCACTTCGATGATCCCTATCTGACCGACTGCGTCGTGATGAAGGCAGAGTAGCGGCCGGGGACACGATGCTCGACCTCACGACGCCCAAGGACATGCGCGCCTGGTCGCGCGCCGAGCGCGCGCGTGGCCGCAGCGTCGGGTTCGTGCCCACCATGGGCGCGCTGCATGAAGGGCATCTGCTCCTCGTGGATCGCGCGAAGCAGCGCACCGACCGGGTGGTGCTGAGTGTGTTCGTGAACCCGCTCCAGTTCGGCCCCCAGGAAGACTTCGCCAAGTACCCCCGCGACGTGGCCCGCGATACGCAGCTCGCCGCTGAGCGGGGCGTGGACTGTCTGTTCGTGCCCGACGGAACGGCGATGTACCCGGAACAGCCGCTCGTGCGGGTCGCCCCCGGGCCGATGGCCGATACCTTGGAAGGCGCCGTCCGGCCGGGGCACTTCGCCGGCGTCCTGACAGTGGTGGCAAAGCTGCTCCACATCGTCGAGCCGGACGTCGCGGTGTTCGGCCGCAAGGATTTCCAGCAGGCGATGCTGGTACGCCGCATGGCGGCCGACCTCGACTTCCCACTCGAAGTCGAGATCGCGCCCACCGTCCGCGAGCTCGACGGACTAGCGCTGTCTTCCCGCAACGCGTATCTGGGAGGAGACCAGCGCCGCTCGGCGCTGGCGCTGTCGCGCGCCCTGCGCGCCGTGGAGCAGGCGTGGCGCTCGGGCGAAGCCGACCCGAAAACGCTGCAGCGACGCGGCATGGACGTGCTGCGAGCGCCCGGCGTGGCGCCGGAATACCTCGAGCTCGTCGATGAGCAGCTGCACCCCGTGCGGCGCGCCGATGCCCGCACCGTGGTGGTGATCGCGGCGAAGATCGGCGCCACGCGCCTGATTGACAACGTGGTGCTGGGGGAGGGGATCGCCAGCGATGTGGCCGTGCGCGGCATGTGAGACCCGCGGCTCAAGCCGCGGCTCGGCCCTACCCGTGAACGGCCCAGGGCGCTCGCCGGGGCGTGCCGGTTTACCGGCAGTGCCGAGCCGCGAGTTCACTCGCCCACCCCGCGCGGCGTGACCCTCCCCCCCTGGGCGGTCGTCACGCCGGAGCGCCGCGCCCACATCGAACGCGTAGTGGCGCTGCTCGGTGAGTGGGCGACGGCGATGCACGTCGCAGACGCCGAGCGGGCGCGTTGGCTCCGGGCGGGGTGGCTGCACGACGCGCTCCGGGACGAGAATCGCTCGGACGAGCTCGCCCACGGACCGCGCGCCGCCGCGCGCGCCGCCCAGGACGGCGAACCGGACCGCGGCGTCCTGGATGCGGTCCGCTATCACACGCTGGGGTACGTCCACTGGGACGACGTGGGGCGGATGCTCTACCTGGCTGACTTTCTCGAGCCCGGCCGACCGCTCGACCCGACCGACCGGGCGGCGCTGGTTGCGCGGGTGCCGCGCGAGCGGGACGCCATGCTCAAGGAGGTAGCACGTCGGCGCATCGAATGGGTGCTCCGCTCCGGCCGGCCTCTCCTGCCCGCCACGGTGGCATTCTGGAACTCGCTCGCCTCGCGCTGAGCGCGCTCGTCCTCGCCCTCGCCGGGTGCCGCGACGAGCGTGCCCGAGTCACCGCGTTCCCCGTGCCAGGGCAGGACGGCCCGCGCGTGACGGTCGAGGTGCTCAACGCGAGCGGCAAGCCCGGACTCGCGAAGACCGGGACCCGCGTGCTGCGCGAGGCGGGGATCGACGTGGTGAGTTTCGGTACCGCACCGGCGGCGCTGGGAACCCTCGACACGACCCGGATCGTGATCCGACGACGCAGCGCAGGAGCCGGCGACCGGATCCGGCGGGCGTTGGGCGTGGGGCGAGTAACGGTGCAGCCGGACAGTACCAAGCTACTCGACGCGAGCGTGCTCCTGGGGACGGACTTTGCGCCGCGCCTCAAGTTCCACCCGTAGCTGACCGCACGCGGCGCTGATGTCCAGCCCGCGGCTCCGCCGCAGCACGGCCTCCACCCCGCGGCTCTTGAGGCGCCGCTCGAATGCGAGCATCTGCGCGCGCGAGCTGGGCATGAGGTCGGGCGCCCCACCCGGATGCAGCGGCAGCAAGTTCACCAGCGCGCCCAGCGGCCGCGCGAGGCTCGCTAGCTCATCTGCCTGCGCGAGCGAGTCGTTCTTCCCCCCGATCAGCACGTACTCGAGCGTCACCCGCCGACGAAACTGGCCGAGCGCCTGGAGCAGGTCGGGCAGTCGGTACTTTTTTTCAATCGGCATCAGCTCGTGGCGCAGCTCGGCCGAGGGCGCGTGCAGCGAAACGGCCAGCCGGAACTGCTCGGGACGCCGCGCGAGCTGCGCCAAGCTCGGCAGGATCCCGACCGTGGACACGGTGATGTGCCGCGCACCGATGCCGAGACCGTCCGGATGGTTGAGGATGGTCAGTGCCGCGTCCACGGCGTCCCAATTGAGCAGCGGCTCGCCCATGCCCATGAATACGACGTTGGTCGGCGGCGTGGCGGGGTCTCGCAGCACCAGCTCGCGCACTTGAGCCGCGATTTCAGCCGTCGTCAGGTTGCGTCGGAATCCCATCCGCCCCGTGGCGCAGAAGACGCAGCCCAGCGCGCACCCGACTTGCGAAGAAATGCACAGCGTGCGCCGCTTCCCCTCGGGAATGAGCACCGACTCGATCGCCTCGCCGTCCGCGAGCTTCCAGAGGAACTTCTCCGTCCCGTCGCGCGACTGCTGAGCGGTGTCGAGCGCGAGCCGCCCGAGCGGGAACGCCGCACCGAGCTCCGCTCGCAGCGCCGCCGGCAGGTCCGTCGCGTCCTCCCAGGAGCCGATGGGGCGCTGCCACAGGCGTGACACGATCTGCTTCAGACGGTACGGAGGTTGGGCGCGCGCTGCCAGCCAGGGGCTGAGGGCGGCGCGGGCGCCGTCCGGAGTCAGGGACAGCAGGTCAGTCACGGGATCCGCCCTTCGAGTCCCACCCGGTAGGCCGCCCCCACGTCGTTCACACCGAAGTCCCGAGCGAAGCTCACCCGATAGCGGCCCACTGCGACGCGGATCCCGGCCACCGCCCGCCAGCTCGCCTGGCCGTAGCTGCCCTCACGCGCCACCAGGAGATCAGAAGCGAAAAGGGAGCCCAGATCGAACCCCGCGCCGAATTGGTGATCCGCCGAGTAGCCATGGGCCGCGGCGATGCCGTATCGGCCGCGCACCGCCGCCCGGCTTCCCCACAGCGGGCCATGCCACACCCTCAACTCGACACCGCCGTACAGGTCCTGAGTCGGGTCGCCCGTCGCGAGCCGCGAGAAGCCATGGGTGGTGGCGGCGAGCGTCACGACATCGCCGAACGTGCGGCGCGCGCCGACGTCGATTGTCCAGCGGTTCGACCCCGCGACATCGAGGCGAGTGTCGTGGTAGGCGAGCGTCGCGCCCAGGGCGGTCCCTGCCAGCACCGTGCCCCAATGCGCGCCCAGCGCCTGCGTGTAGTACGGGATGGCCCCGGGATCGGGGTCCGGGCTGAGCGACGTGCGGACCAGATCCCCGATGCTCATGCGGCCGTACACGAGCCCCACCTCGCCGACTGGCCGAAGGCGCGCGCGCACACTGACGAGCGCGCCCGCGGCGCCGACGCTCGGCGCCGTCTCGATCACCTCGAGCGCCAGCAGCGCGCGCTCGGGACCGATTGGCTGGGCCGGATTCCAGAACACGCTCGCTCCGCCCGTCGCGAGGGCGGGAGGGAGGGGAAGGGTAGTGGCGGCGACCCGCCAGAGTTCCGTGCCGGCACTCTGCTGGCCTACCACGACTGCCGGCGCGAACCCCGCGAGGAGCAGGGAGATGCGTTGCATGGCGAACGTGTACCAACTTAACTATCTTCAAGCGTTTAGGACACTTGGACCGGCGTGCGCCTATCAGAGCTGCTGTCTCCCGCTCGCATTCGGGTACCCCTCAAAGCCACCGACAAGGAGGGGGTGCTCCGAGAGTTGGTGGCCATGGTCGGGAACGGCGCGCTGTCGGACGAGGTGCTGGGGGCGATCCTCGAGCGGGAGCGCCAATTCCCGACGGGAATCGGCTACGGGGTGGCGGTGCCCCACGGCAAGACTCCCGTACTGCCGGCGTTGGTGGTGGTCGCGGGAACGACGCCCGCACCGGTCGCCTACGAGACGATCGACGGCGAGCCGGTGCGGGTGTTCTTCCTGCTCGCCGGACCCGAGTCGGCTGCGGGAGCGCACGTCAAGGCGTTGAGCCGCATCTCTCGGCTGGTGCGGCGCGAGCCGGTGCGGGGCCGGCTGCTCGGCGCCAAGACGCCTGAGGAGTTCTACCGTGCGGTGTGCGAGGCGGAGGCAACATAGACAACGTGAGTCGGACGTCCAGGCGCACGCATCGGTGCGGCGAGCTGCGCGTGCAGCACGTGGGGCAGCGGGTACGGCTGGGCGGCTGGGTGCACCGGCGCCGCGACCTCGGCGGCATCGTGTTCGTCGACCTGCGCGACCGCGCTGGGATCGTGCAAGTCGCCGTCGGGCCCGCCGCGCCGGAAGACGTGCGCCGCACCGCGGGCGGCCTGACCGGTGAGACGGTCGTCGAAGTGGAGGGCGAAGTGGTCGCGCGCCCCGGGAACATGAAGAATCCGGAGCTCGCGACCGGCGACGTTGAAGTGCACCCCTCGAAGCTCACCGTTGTCGGACTGGCGGTGACGCCCGCCATTCCGGTCGCCCGCGCCAAAGGCGAAGAGCTGCCCAGCGAGGAGCTGCGGCTCAAGCACCGCCACCTCGACCTGCGCCGGCCCGAGATGCAGGCGAATCTCGTGCTGCGCCACCGGCTGCTGCAGCGCGCCCGGCGCACCCTGACCGAGCTCGAGTTCCTCGAGATCGAGACACCGATCCTCACGAAGCCGACGCCTGAGGGCGCCCGCGATTACCTCGTCCCTTCGCGGGTGCATCCCGGCGAGTTCTACGCGCTGCCCCAGTCGCCGCAGATCTACAAGCAGCTCCTGATGGTCGCGGGCCTGGACCGCTACTTCCAGATCGCGCGCTGTTTCCGCGACGAGGACCTGCGCAACGACCGCCAGCCCGAGTTCACCCAGATCGACCTCGAGGCGTCCTTCGTCGGCCCGGAGGACGTGCTCGGCTTCGTCGAGGCCGTGCTCGTCGCCCTGTGGGACGAGGCCGGCCAACAGGTGGCGGGTCCGTTCCCACGCATCACGTGGCGCGAAGCGATGGAGCGCTACGGCACGGACAAGCCGGATCTGCGCTACGAGCTCGCAATCACCGATTGGACGACGCAGGTGGGGCCGCTTGGTGTGCCGTTCTTCGACGCGGCGCTCAAGAACGGGGCGCGCGTCCGCGGCCTCGCCGTGAAGGGCGGGGGGGGAACCTTGTCCCGCAAGGACGTGGATCAGCTCGCCGAGACCACCAAGCAGCTCGGCGGCTCAGGGTTGGCGTGGGTGAAACGGCAGGGGGAACAGATCTCGGGCTCGGTGGGCAAGTACTTCACCGCCGACACCCTGGGGGCGCTGGGCATCGGTGACGGAGACGCGGCGCTGATCGCCGCCGGGCCCGACCGCGTGACGTCTCCCGTGCTCGATCGGGTGCGGCAGGAAGTGATCCGGCGGCTGGGCGCTCAGCCGACGGCGACCCACGCGTTCGCTTGGGTCGTCGACTTTCCGCTGTTTGAGCCCGATCCCGAGACCGGGAAGCCCGTGTTCGCGCACCACCCGTTCACCGCGCCGCATCCCGACGACTTGCCTCTGGGTCGGAAGAGCCCATTTGAGATGCGTGCGCTGCATTACGACGTGGTCTACAACGGGAATGAGCTCGGCTCGGGCTCGATCCGTATCACCGACCGGCAGGTGCAATACTGGGTTTTTCACCAGCTCGGTTTGAGCGACGACGAGATCGCCAAGCGCTTCGGATTCTTGATCGATGGGTTGAATTCCGGCGCGCCGCCCCACGGCGGCTTCGCGATCGGTTTCGACCGCGTGGTGATGTTGCTCGCGGGCGCGGCAAGCCTGCGCGACGTGATTGCGTTCCCGAAGACCACCGCGGCGCGAGCGCTGTTCGAGGGCGCGCCGGCGCCGGCCCATCCCGCGGACCTGCGGGCCCTGCACATCAAAGTGGAGCCATGAGCGACGACGTCATCCATCGGCTCTCGACGGAGGGCGTGGACCCCCTCTCGCTCGCGGGCGTGAACGACGGCAACCTGGTGGAGCTCGCGAAGCGGCTCGGTGTACGCGTCTCGCTGCGCGGCGACACGCTCACGCTGCAGGGCTCGGCGGGCGCGGTCGAGCGAGCGGCGCAGGTCGCCCAGGCGCTGGTGGATCTCGCGCGGATGGGAGAGACACTCGACGTGCTCGACGTGGAGCGGGTGGCGGGTGAGGAGTCGCAGGGCGCGCTGGGTCGGGGGGGGGCGGCGGGGGCGGCTGAGGGCGAGTTCAAGATCATCCTCCCCGGGCTGCGGCGGGTGATCGCGCCGAAGACGGCGGGCCAGCGGGATTATCTCCAGGCGATCGCCCAACACGACATCGTGATCGGGATTGGCGACATCGTGATCGGGATTGGGCCGGCGGGGACGGGAAAGACCTACCTTGCCGTGGCGGCCGCGGTCGACGCGCTGGCGCGCAAGCGGGTGCGGCGCATCATCCTCGCGCGCCCCGCGGTGGAGGCGGGGGAGAGTCTCGGATTCCTGCCGGGCGACCTGCAGGAGAAGGTGGACCCCTACCTGCGGCCGCTCTACGACGCCCTCGAAGACATGATGCCGCGCGACCGAGTGCAGAAGGCGATCGAGTCGCGCACCATCGAGATCGCTCCGCTCGCGTACATGCGGGGCCGCACGCTGGCGGACGCCTTCGTGATCTTGGACGAGGCGCAGAACGCGACGGGCATGCAGATGAAGATGTTCCTCACCCGGCTGGGCGTGAACTCGCGCGCCGTGATCACGGGCGACAAAACCCAGATCGACCTCGCCAACCGCGAGGACTCGGGGCTGCTCCAGGTCGAGCGCATCCTCCCCGGGATCGAGGGGATCGGGTTCTGCTACCTCTCGGACACCGACGTGGTGCGCCACCGGCTGGTGCGCGACATCATCCGCGCCTACGCCGAGGACGCTCAGGGCTGAGATGAACCTCCCCACCAAGGAGCAGGTGCGCTATCACGGGGTGCGCTGGGTCTGGGTGCCGGCGCTGGCGCTGCTCACCTATCTGGCGTTCCCCTCGAGCGCGAGCAACGTGGCCCCGCTGCTCGAGCCGGGCTCGGTCGCCGATCACGAAGTGATCGCGCTGTTCACCTTCCCGGTCAACAAGTCGGATCAGGAGCTCGCGCGGGAAGCCGAGGAGCTCGCCGGCACGGTCAAACCCATCTACGAGTTCCAGCAGCGCGCCTTCGACAGTGCCACGATCGCGCTGCACGCCTTTTTCGCCGGCATCGAGAATGCCGCCGACCAGGGCGGCCCACCGGCGGTGACCCGGGTGGCGAAGGAGCAGGGTATGGTCCTGACCCAGCCCGAAGCCGCGTACCTCTCCAAGGGCGGCAAGCGTCGCAGCCTCGAGAAGGCGCTGACCGAATTGTTCGACCGCACCCTGGCGCTCGGCGTCACGGCCCCCGGGGTGCTGCAGGTGGAGCAAGCGCCCGAGTTGATCATCCGGCGGCGGGCGTCCGAAGCGTCGGTGTCGCGCGACCAGGTGCTCGCCTACCAGCAGTATCTCAGCCGCGCCCGCGCGGCCCACCCCGACAAGGGGTCGAGCGTCGGGGATGCGGTGTACGTCCGACTGGCGGGCCACTTCTACCGGCCCACCTTGGTGCTGAACACGCTCGAGACGGAGCGGCGTCGCGACGAGCTCCGCCGCAGTGTCGATCCCAGCAAGTACATCGTCCGGGCCGGGGACCGGATCGTGGGCGCCCACGAGGTCGTGACCAACGAAGCCCACGAGAAACTGGCCGCGCTGCACAATGACCTCGTGCGGCGCGGCGCGGCCACCAGCAGCTCGGTAGGCGGCGTGTTCGGCCCGCTGCTGCGCGACTCGCTGGTGCTGGGCATCTTCTGGGTGCTGATGGTGTTCTACCGCCGCGAGACGTACAGCGAGCAGCGGCAGGTGATCCTCATCGGATCTCTGTTCGGCCTCGTCTTGCTCCAGGCGGCCGCGGTCGCGCGCTTCGCCCCTCAGCACCCCGAGATCATGGTGCTGCCGTTCATGGCGATGATGATGACGGTGTTGTTCAACGGCCGCGTGTCGATGAACGCGGCCATGATCGTCGCGGTGGTGATCAGCCTGCAGCCGGTGTTCCACGACGTGCCGGCGCTGTTCATGTGCATCGTGGGCGGCGTGGCCGCCGCCCTGTCGGTACGCGGCCTGCGGCGACGCAGCAACTTCTACGTGCCCGTCTTGATCATCGCGCTCGGCTACCTCGCGGGGGCGCTGGCGTTGGGACTCGCGGGCAGCTGGAGCGTGGCGGAGATCGGGCTGCGGGGCGTGTGGGGCGCCGCCAACGGATTCGTTTCAGCGGGCTTGAGCTTCCTGCTGTTGCCGGTCGCCGAGGCGCTCACCGGAATCACCACCGACCTCACGCTGCTCGAGCTGTCCGATCCCAGCCGGCCGCTGCTGCGGCGGCTGTCGCTCGAGGCCCCCGGCACGTACGCACACAGCGTGGCCATGGCGAACCTGGTCGAGGCGGCGTGCAACCGCATCGGCGCGAACGGGCTGCTGGGGCGCGTGGGGTGCTACTATCACGACATCGGCAAGGTCAAGAATCCGCAGTACTTCGTGGAGAACCAGACGCGCGGCAACAACCCGCACGATCGCTTGAAGGCGTATCAATCCGCCGAGATCATCCGCGCCCATGTCACCGACGGCCTCATGCTCGCCCGCGAGGCGGCGCTGCCCGAGGTGGTCGCGGCGTTCATCCCGGAGCATCACGGTACCATGGAGATCACCTACTTCCTCGACCGCGCGAAGAAGAGCGGCGACGGCCGTTCCCCCAACCCGTCGGACTTCGAGTACCCCGGCCCGAAGCCGCGCTCCAAGGAGACGGCCATCGCGATGCTCGCCGACTCGGTCGAAGCCGCGCTGCGCGTGCTCGAGGACCTGACGCCGCAGAAGATCGACGAAGTGATCGACCACATCGTGCGCACCAAGCTCAACGCCGGCCAGCTGGACGAGGCGCCCATGACGCTGCAGCAGATCGAGCAGGTGAAACAGGAGTTCGTGCGCATCATCAGCGGGATGTACCACAACCGCATCGACTACCCGGAGTCCAGTGGCGGTATCACGGCGACCTGGCAACCGACGGCCCGGAAGTCTTGAGCGCAGCGCGCACCTCGCCGGCGTCGCCCGGCGAGTGCTCGGGTGGGAACGAGCCCACGACGCGCGGATCGAGGTGACACTGCTCGACGGCAACGCGATGCGCCGGCTGAACCGCCGCGCCACCGGCCGCCGCGGCCTGACCGACGTGCTCGCGTTCGCCTTGCGCCAGCCCGACGGGAGCGTGCTCGGCGACGTGTACATCTGCCCGGAGGCGGCGCGCCGTTGGGTCGACGGCGTTCCACGTCCCACGTCTCACGTTCCACGAAGCGGCCGAACGGGCAACGTGCAACGTGCAACGTGCAACGTGGCGGAGGAGCTCACCCGCCTCGCCGTGCACGGGACCCTGCACGTCCTCGGCTACGACCACTCCGACGGTCCCGGTCGCACCCGCTCCGCCATGTGGCGCCGCCAAGAGCGCTACGTGCGCCGGCTCCTGAACGGGACCGTGTGATGCAAGCCGCGTCAGCGCTGCTGTGGGTGCGCATGGCCGCCCCGCTCGTGCCGGCTCTGTGGGCAGGGTTGCTCGCGCTGGGCGAGGAGGCCGCGGTCGGCGAAGCCCTCCACACGTTGGGGGATGCCCCGCCCACGAGCGTCACCGGCCGCGTGCCGCTGCACCGCGCGCTCCACGTGGCGCGACTGGCCCTGCTCGTGCTCGGTGCGGTGGCGGCCGCGTTCCTGTTGCAGTGGTGGGAGCACCCCTGGCTCGGGAGCCTCGCCGATCTCGCGATCGCCGCGGCCTTCTTGTTCATCATCGGCGACGCCGCGCCGCGCGCCCTCGCCGCGGTCGCCCCCCAGCTCAGCATCGAAGCCTTGCCGTTGGCCAGACGCACGCTCTGGCCGTTCGGACCGCTGCTGTGGCTGCTGGGCGGCGTGGACAAGGGTCTCCATACGCTCGTGACGACGCCGCGGCCGCTCGAGCCCGACCTCCGTGCCGCACAGCGCGACATGCTGCTCGGCGTCTTCACGCTCGCCGACACCACCGTGGACGAGGTGATGACCCCCCGGCTCGACATGATCGCGGTTGACGTCGCCGCCAGCGCCGAAGACGTGCGCGAGGCGTTCCTGCAGAGCGAGCACTCGCGCCTCCCGGTGTACGACGGGACGCCCGACAACCTGGTCGGCATCGTGTTCGCGAAAGACCTCGTCCCGCTGGTGATGGGAGTCGCAGGCGCCACCGTTCGCTGGCAGGACCTCGTCCGCCCCGCGCTGTACGTCCCCGAGACGAAGACCCTCGACAGCCAGCTGCGCGACTTTCAACGCGGCCCCGCGCACCTAGCGATCGTGGTCGACGAGTTCGGCGGGACGTCCGGCCTGATCACGCTCGAGGACATCCTCGAGGAGATCGTGGGCGAGATCCGCGACGAACACGACGTCGACACCCCGCCCGCGATCCGCCAGGACGGCGACCGCTACGTCGTGGACGGGCGGGTCTCGCTCGGAGACCTGTCCGAGGCGCTGGGCGCGTCCTTCGAGCATCCCGACGTCTCCACGGTCGGCGGGCTGATTTACTCGGCGCTGGGGCGCGTACCCCGACCGGGGGAAGAGCTCACGCTCGACGGTTTCCGGGTGGTGGTGGAGCGTGTGGACCGGCGGCGCGTGACCCGCGTCTGCTTCCAGCGGCAATGACGCTCTCGCTCGTCGTCCTCGTCTGCGGGCTGCTGCTCGCGAGCGCCTCGGCGGCGGTGGGTGTCGCCGCGGCAGCCGTGAGCCAACGCGAGCTGACGCGCTGGGCGTCGTACAGGCTGCGGGGCGGCCGGGCCGCGGCCCAAGTGCTCGAGAACCCCGGGCGCGTGCTGGCCACGGCCAACGCGCTCACGACCATAGGCGTCATCGCCGCCGCCGCGGTCGTCCCGGCGCTGCTCGCGCAGGCGACGCCGACGTTCCTCGGGGTGTTCACCATCACGGTGGGGGTGCCGCTGTTCGTGAGTGCGGCGTACCTCGTGCCCCGCGTCGTAGGGCGCCGCTGGGCCGACCCGATCGTGGCGCGCGCGGTGCCGTGGCTCGATCTGCTGGGGCGTCCGCTGGCGCCGTTCATCCCGTCGCGCGACCCCTCGAGACGCACCACGCTGGCAGCGGTGCTCTCGGGCGCCGACACCGGGGCGCTCGCTTCGGCGGGCGAGATGGCGGTGGTGTCGGGCGTGCTCGCCTTCGCGCATCGTCCGGTCAAAGAGCTGATGACCCCCCGCACGGCGATCGTCGCGATCCCCGAAGGGCTACTCGCCGCCGAAGCCGCGCACGTCTGCATGCAGTCGCGCTACAGCCGCTATCCCGTGCACCGCGGCTCGCTCGACGAGGTCGTGGGCGTGGCGCACGCCTTCGACCTGCTGCGGCTGCAACCCGATGCCCCGGTGCCCGTGCGACCGACGCTGGTGGTGCCGGGCGCGACCCGCGCCGCCGATCTCATGCTGGAGATGCAGCGCGGCCGCAGCCACCTCGCGGTCGTGCTCGACGAGTTCGGCGGGACGGCGGGGCTCGTCACCTTGGAGGACCTGTTGCGGGATCTCATGTCCGAAATCTTCGCGCCGGAGTCGGCGGAGCCTTCCTCCGAGGCACCCGTCCGCTTGGTGGAACTCGAGGGGAGCGCTCCGGCGAGCCGACTCGAAGAGGCGTTCGACGTCGCACTCGGAGGGCGGGGCGTCCAGACGGTGGGCGGCCTCCTGGTGCAGGCGCTCGGGCGGATTCCCAAAGCCGGGGAGCGGCTGCTGCTCCACGGACTGGAGTTCGACATCCTGGCCGCGACGGCGACCCGCGTCGAGCGGGTGGCCGTGCGCCCGGGTCTCGTGCGGCCGATCGCCCTCGACTCTGAAGACGTCACGTGAATGGTTACCTTTGCATGACCGCCGCATGAGCATCGAGCACATCGTCGAGGGCCTGGAACGGCGCGAGCCGGCCGCGCTGGCGCGCGCGATTAGCCTCGTCGAGAACCAGCGCGACGGCTTCGAGCGCCTGCTGTCCCACGTGCACGCCCGCCTCGGCCAGGGCGGGACGCGGCGCATCGGCATTACCGGGCCGCCCGGTGCGGGCAAGAGCACGCTCACCGAGCGGCTGATCCAACAGTTTCGCGCGCAAGGACTCGGGGTCGGCGTGGTGGCGGTCGATCCCACGAGTCCCTTCACCGGTGGCGCCCTGCTGGGCGACCGCATCCGCATGGAGTCCGCCAGCCTGGATCCGCGCGTCTTCATCCGCTCGATGGCGACCCGCGGCGCGCACGGCGGCCTCGCCACCACGACGGCGGAGGTGGCCGACCTGCTGGAGGCCTTCGGGTTCGAGCGCGTCCTGATCGAGACCGTGGGCGTCGGGCAGACCGAGCTGGACGTGGCGCGCACCGCCGAGTCGACGGTGCTGGCGCTCGTCCCCGAATCGGGAGACGGCATTCAGACGTTGAAGGCGGGTGTCATGGAGATCGCCGACATTTACGTGATCAACAAGAGCGATCGTCCCGGCGCCGACAAGCTGCGACAGGAGGTCGAAGTGATGCTGGGGATCCGGCGCGGCAATGCGTTTCGGCACGTTGCCCCGCACCACACGCCCGAAGCGGTCAAGGGCGGTCGAGGGCGGTCGAGGGCGGTCGAGGGTGGTGAATGGGACCCTCCGGTGCTCGCCACCATCGCGTCCCAGGGAGACGGGGTGGCGGAGCTCGTCGCCGCGCTCGACCGGCACTACCTGCACCTGCAGCAGAGCGGCAAGCTCGTCGCGCGGCGTCGCCAGCGACTGGCGGAGCGGACCCGCGCGGCGCTGGCGCGCGCGGTGCATCAGTGGATCGCCGAAGACACGCGCGCGGAGGAGCTGCTGGCGCGCCGGCTCGACGAGGTGGCCGACGGGCGCAGGAGCCCGTACGACGTCGCGGCCGAGATCCTGGATCAGGTGAGGACGGGGGCACCCCGATGAGCGGAATCGCCCGGAAGCCGCTGTACACGGCGGACGATCTGGCGGGCTTCGAGGACCAGCGGCAACTGGGGCGGCCGGGTGAGTATCCGTTCACGCGCGGCATCCACCCCACCATGTACCGCGGCCGGCTGTGGACGATGCGCCAGTTCGCCGGCTTCGGCTCGGCCCAAGACACCAACCAGCGCTACAAGTTTCTGCTCGAGCACGGCCAGACGGGGCTCTCGGTCGCGTTCGACTTCCCGACACTGATGGGCTACGACTCCGATCATCCTCGCGCCGAGGGCGAGGTGGGGAAGTGCGGGGTAGCGATCGCGTCGCTGGCGGACATGGAGGACTTGTTCCGGGGCATCCCGCTCGACAAGGTCTCCACCTCGATGACCATCAACGGTCCGGCGGCGATCCTGTTCTGTTTCTACGTGGCGGCGGCGGAGCGGCAGGGCGTGCCGAGTCACACGCTCCAGGGAACGGTCCAGAACGACATCCTCAAGGAGTACATGGCCCAGCACGCCTGGGTCTACCCGGTCGAGCCCGCACTGAAGATCATCGTGGACATGTTCGAGTGGTGCGCCGGGCACGCGCCGCTGTGGAACACGATCTCGATCTCGGGCTACCACATCCGTGAGGCCGGAGCCACGGCCGCGCAGGAGCTCGCGTTCACGCTGGCGAACGGCTTCACCTACGTCGAGCGCGGGCTGGCGCGGGGGCTCGACGTGGACGCGTTCGCGCCCCGGCTGTCCTTCTTCTGGGACGTCCACAACGACTTCTTCGAAGAGATCGCGAAGCTCCGCGCCGCGCGGCGCATCTGGGCCCGGCACATGCGCGAGCGCTACCACGCGAAGAACCCGCGGTCCTGGATGATGCGCTTCCATTGCCAGACGGCGGGCGTCACGCTGACCGCCCAGCAGCCGATGAACAACGTCGTGCGGGTCGCCTACCAGGCGCTCGCGGCGGTGCTGGGCGGCACCCAGTCCCTGCACACCAACTCACTCGACGAAACGCTGGCGCTCCCGACCGAGGACGCCGTCCGGCTCGCGCTCCGCACGCAGCAGATCATCGCGCACGAGACGGGCGTCGCGGACGTGATCGACCCGCTGGGCGGCTCGTACTACGTCGAATCGCTCACCGACCAGCTCGAGCGCGAAGCCGAGGGGCTGTTCGCCGAGATCCAGTCGACGGGCGGCGTCGTCAAGGGCATCGAGACCGGCTGGTTCCAGCGACAAATCGCGCGCTCGGCGGAACAGTATCAGCGCGCGCTGGAGGGCGCCGAGCGCGTCATCGTGGGTGTGAATGACTTCACGAGCGACGACGACCACCCGGTCGAGATCCTCAAGGTGTCCAACGATGCCGAGCAGGACCAGCGCCGTCGGCTCGCGCGGCTCCGCGCGGAGCGGGACAACGGGCTCGTGGCCGAACGGCTGGATGCGTTACGACACGCCGCCCTGGCGGATCGGAACGTGATCGGGCCGATGCTCGACTGTGCACGCGCCTACTGCACCCTGTACGAGATCCGCCACGCGCTGGAGCGTGTGTACGGCGCGTACCGCGAACCGGTCTTCTTTTGATCCCATGACGGCCTTCCCCCTCGCCCCGAGCGCGAACGCCGTACGTGACACCGTCCGGCGGCTGGCGGCGATCCACCCTGGTCCGTACCGGGTCGTGTCGTGTTACCTGAAGCTCGAGCCGCGCGACAAGACCAGGGGCAAGTATCTCATCAAGATGAAGAACCGGGTCCGGCAAGCGCTGGCAACGCTGGACCGTGAAGGCCTGGAGCGGGCCGTGCGCGAACAGGTCGAGGCCGACCTCGAGCACGTCCGCCGTTACTTCGAAGAGCCGGCTCAGCTGCCGCGGGCGCGGGGCATTGCGCTGTTCGCCTGCCGCACGCTCGATATGTTCGATGTGATCCCGCTGCCGCACGTGTACCGGTCCCGGCTCGCCGTGGAGCCGGTCCCGCTGGTGCGGGAGCTGATCGCACTGGAGCGGGAGTTCGGCGTCATCCTCGTGGCGGCGTGCGACCGCACCGGTGCCCGCTTCTTCGAGGTGACCGCCTTCGACGTCGTGGAGCTCCCTTCGTTGATCGCGGACGCCACCCGAACCGGCAAGTTCCATGGCGCGCGCCAGGCAAAGCGGGGCGGCGTGCTGGCAGGGGGGTTCGGCGAGCACAACCACCACATGCGGATCCGCGAGGAGAAGCACCGGCTCTACGCCAACGTCGCCGACCACATCTACCAGATCCACACCCAGCGGCCCCTCGCAGGGCTCGTCGTGGCGGGAATCGGCGTCGATGCCGCGGCTCTGGTGCCACACCTCCACACCTACTTGCACGACCTGGTGCTCGGGGTGGTGAAGCTCAACCCCAAGAGGGCGAGCCCAGCCGAGGTGCGCGAGGCGGCGCTGTTCCTGCGCGACCAGCGGGAGCGCGCGTGGGAGCAGGCCCACGCGGAGGCGATGAAAGAGGGGCTCGGCAGCGGGTGGGCCGTGAACGGAGTCGAGGCAGCCCTCAAGGCGCTCGCCAAGGGGCAGGTCCGCACGCTGCTCGCGGACGGCCAGAACGACGACGCACGGATCGACGACGCGATCGAAGAGGCGCTGCGCCAGCGCGCCCAGGTGGACGTGCTGTACGACGACACGGCGCGCCGCGCGGTGGACGGCCTGGCGGCGCTGCTGCGGTTCCGCCGCTGATGGCCGGCGCGAAGCGCCCGATCCGCGTGCTCGTCGCCAAGCCGGGCCTCGACGGGCACGACCGCGGTGCCAAGGTCGTGGCCGCGGCGCTGCGGGACGCCGGGATGGAAGTGATCTACACCGGTCTGCACCAGACCCCGGAGATGATCGCCCAAGCCGCGATCCAGGAGGACGTGGACGTCGTGGGTCTCTCGATCCTGTCCGGGGCGCACCTCACGCTGTTCCCGCGCGTGCGGGCGCTGCTCGACCAGGCCGGCCGCGACGACATCCTGGTAACGGGCGGAGGCATCATTCCACCGGAAGACATGGAGACGCTGCAGAAGCAGGGGATCGGCAGACTGTTCGGCCCGGGCACCCCCACCTCCGACCTGGTGAAATACATCGAAGAATGGGCCGCCGAGCATGTGTCGGCTTAGCCCGTGAGCCGCCTCAAGACCCTGACGGCGGAGTACCGCGACCTGCGCTCCCGTCTCGAGCAGGGTGGCGGGCCGGAGAAGATCCGCCGCCAGCACGACCAGGGGAAGCTCACCGCCCGGGAGCGCGTGGCGGCGCTGCTGGACGAGAGCGGCGGCGACTGGTTTGAAGTGGGGCTGCTCGTCGCGTACGACCAGTACGACGGCCAGGCCCCCGCAGCCGGCGTGGTCACGGGGCTGGGACGTATCGCCGGGCGCCCGGTCGTCGTGGTGGCGAACGACGCCACCGTCAAGGCAGGGTCCTGGTGGCCGGAGACGATCAAGAAGATCCTCCGCGCCCAGGAGATCGCGATGCGCCAGCGCATTCCGATCGTCTACCTCGTCGACTCCGCCGGCGTGAACCTCCCGTACCAGGGCGGCGTGTTTCCGGGGCAATACGGCGCGGCGCGGATCTTTTACTACAACTCGATCATGCGACACTACCTCCACGTGCCGCAGGTGGCGGCCGTGATGGGGCCGTGCATCGCGGGCGGCGCGTACCTTCCGGCCCTCTCGGACGTCATCTTCATGGTCGAAGGGACGTCGTTCATGGGGCTGGGCGGCCCGAACCTCGTGAAGGGCGCGACCGGGCAGGTGGTGGACGCCGAGCTGTTGGGGGGGGCGAAGACCCACACCACGGTGAGCGGCGTGGCCCACTACCGGGCGAAAGACGACGCCGCGTGCCTGCAACGCATCCGGGAGTACGTCACCCGGTTGCCCCACACGCTGCGCGCCGCTGCCCCCCCCCCCGCCAAGCCCAAGCGCGACCCGAAGCAGTTGTACGACCTGCTTCCGGCCGACCATCGCATGAGCTACGACGTCCGCGCGTTGTACGATCTGCTTCCGGCCGACCATCGCATGAGCTACGACGTCCGCGCGGTGCTCGAGTGCCTCCTGGACCGCGGAGCGCTCGACGAGTTCCAGTCCGACGTGGCGCCGGAGATGATCTGCGGGCACGGTGCCATCGCGGGGCGGCCGGTCGCCGTCATCGCCAACTCGCGCGGTGTCATCAAGGGGAAGCCAGGCGAGCCCCCCAAGATCGGCGGCATCATCTACACCGAGAGCGCCGAGAAGGTGGCGTATTTCATCGACAACGCCAACCGGGAGCGGCTGGCGCTGCTGTTCCTGCAGGACGTGTCGGGGTTCATGGTCGGGACGGAGGCCGAGCACTCGGGGATCATCCGCGCGGGTGCACGGTTCGTCGAGGCGATGGCGACGGCCACCGTGCCGAAACTCGTCCTCACGGTGAACCACGCGTCAGGAGCCGGCTACTACGCCATGGCGGGGCAGGGGTTCGACCCCGATTTCATCCTCTCGTGGCCCACCGGACGCATGGGCGTGATGGAAGGAGAGTCCGCGATCCAAGCCGTCTACGGCGCCGCCGCCGACCAAGCGGACAACAGCGCGGCCGTCGAGGCGATGCGCGCCGACTACGACCGCCAGCTCGACGCCAAGTTCGCCGGCGCGCGCGGCCATGTCGACGCCCTCGTGCTCCCCGAGGAAACGCGCGACACCATCGCCTTCCTGCTGGAACTCACCACGGAATTCACCGGCCCACACATCGGGCCCTTCGTCCTACCGAGGGATACGTGACCATCCGCCCACTCGCGCTCGTTCTTGCCGCCCTCGGCGCCGCCTGCGCCGCCGGGGCGCCCCGCGTACCGACCACACGGCCTCAGCCCGCCAAAGCTCCGCCCGTCGCACCCTCTCCCACCGCTCCTCCAGACGCCACGACAGGGCGGGAGCAGCCGGCGCTGCCCCCCGCCGTGGCGCTGATGGCCGGGTTGATGCCGCTCACGAGCACAGGGGTCGATCAGTTTCGCGCGCGGCATCCGACCTACGACGGGCGCGGCGTGTTGATCGGGATCCTCGACACCGGCGTCGATCCCGGCGTGGACGGGTTGATCACGGCCAGCACGGGGGCGCCGAAGATCGTCGAGCTGCGCGACTTTTCGGGGGAGGGCCGCGTCGCGCTGTCGGCCGTCACGCCTTCGGGCGACGGGACCGTGTCGGTCGGCGGGCGCAAGCTCTCGGGGGCTGGGCGGATCGGGCGGCTGACGAGCGCCACCACGTGGTACGCCGGGCAGCTCGCCGAGCTGCCGCTCGGCAAAGTCCCGGCGGCCGACCTGAACGGGGACGGCAACAACACCGACGTGTTCCCCGTGATCGTGGTGAAGGCCCCCGATGGCTGGGTCGCGTTCCTCGACTCGAACCTGAACGGGTCGTTCGAGGACGAGATGCCGCTGCACGACTACCGGCAGGGACGCGAGACGATCGCCTTAGGCACGAAGCCCATCACGCTCGCCGCCAACTTCGAAGAAGCCAACGGTGTCCCGCGCCTCGACGTCGTGTTCGACAACGGCGGGCACGGCACGCACGTGGCGGGGATCGCCTCCGGCCACAACCTGTTCAACGTCGCGGGATTCGAAGGGGTGGCGCCGGGCGCACAGCTCCTCGGGCTCAAGATCGCCAACAGCGCGCGCGGCGGGATCTCCGTGACCGGCTCGATGCAGCGCGCCATGGAATACGCCGCCCGCTATGCCGAGCAGCGCAACCTGCCACTGGTCTTGAACCTGAGCTTCGGCGTCGGGAACGAGTTTGAGGGACGGGCCGTGATCGACTCGATCGTGGATGCCTTTCTCATGGTCCATCCGTCCGTCGTGTTAACGATCAGCGCCGGAAACGATGGGCCGGGACTGTCGACGCTCGGCTTCCCGGGCTCCGCCGATCTCGCCCTCTCGATCGGCGCGTTGTTCCCGGGCGCGTTCGCCCGCCCGGCGCAGGCCGGCACCCCGCCCGCGGCCGACGTGCTGGGCTGGTGGAGCTCGCGGGGGGGGGAGCTCGCCAAGCCCGATCTCGTGACACCCGGGGTCGCCTTCTCCTCGGTGCCGCGCTGGGACACGGGGAACGAGATCAAGGGCGGCACCAGCATGGCGGCTCCGCACGCCGCGGGCCTCGCCGCCTGCCTCATCTCCGCGATGCTGCAGGAAGGCCGGAAGGTCAGCGCCGCAGACCTGGCGCAGGCGCTACGGGCCTCGGCCGAGCCGTTCGCGGGCGCCAGCGCGATCGACGAGGGCGCGGGCGTGCCGCAGCTCGAGGCGGCCTACCGCTGGCTGCTGAGCGGACACCAAGGCTCCGAGTACATCGTCCGGAGCCGTGACGGCGCGCCGGGGGCGTTCCGGCGGGACGGGTTGGCAGGCCCCGGCGACACGCTGCAGGCGTTCCGCGTGCGCCATGTGGCCGGGCTGCGTGCCGCGCAGTTCCTGCTGCGCTCCAGCGTCGCGTGGCTCTCGGTGCCCGGCAGCCTTGAGGCGGGACCGCGAGAGACCGAGATCCGGGTGGTGTACTCTCCGGCCGCCCTGACCGCGCCCGGCGCGCATGTCGGCGTCGTGACGGCGTGGAACGCGAGCGACACCCTCGCGGGCCCGCTGTTCACGCTGGCGAACACGATTGTCGCCCCGTACGACCTGGCGGCAAAGCCACTGTACGACGAGCGCCGGGCGATCGGCCCGGCGCGCGTCCAGCGCTATTTTCTGCGGGTGGCGCAGCCGGGGGCGACCCTCGCCGCGACCGTAACGCTGCCGGACTCGGCCGAGCAGCGCGCCACGGCACGGCTGTACGAGCCGAACGGACAGCCGTTCCGAGAGCTGGAAGAGGTGCAGCTCGGCCGCTCCGACCCCGGCACGGGACGATTCGTGGTGCACGCCGAGGATATCGTACCCGGCGTGTACGAGCTCGACGTGATCGCCGCGCCGCTCTCCGGCGTGAGCGCCACGGTGCGCGCCGAGGTCGCGCCCCTGGCGCTCACCGGACTCGAAGCCTCCAACCCGGGCAACGCGACGACGGGCGGGAGATTGACCGAGGCGCTGCTGGGCGCGGAGCGCAGCGTCGAGGTGACGGCACGCGGCGCGCCTCCCGAAAGTCTGACCGTGCGGGTACCCGACTGGGCCGCGCGCGCGGTCGTCGACGTCCAGATGCCGCGCGAGCAGTGGGACGAGTTCACCGATTTTGGCGTGACCGAGTTCGACTCGACGGGCCAACAGGTCGGTCAGGGCGCGATGAACTACGCCGTCGGGCGGCACAGCTTCGAGATCCCGCCCGCGCGGCGAGATCGGCCGGTCACCGTCGAGTTGTTCCCCGCCTTCGCGCGAGACGGCGGCGCCCACGCGTGGCGCGCCCGGGTCCGCGTACGCTTCCTGCTGCGCGACGCCAGGCCGCTCGGCGACGGCTCGGACGTCTCCGTGGTCGCCGGCGGCCGGGCGGTGCTGCCGCTCGTCCGCACGCCCGAGCTCACGCTCCCGGAGGGCTTCGCGCCGCTCATCGAGCTGCGCGTGCACCCGCCGCAGGGGGCAGGTGCGGACGCGGTCCGGCGCGTCGTGCCGCGCTCGTGACGGCACAGCGAGCGTCCCTTTCCCCCACCGTTCGGATCGCGGCCGGGCAGGGCTTTTGGGGCGACTGGCTCGAAGCGCCGTACCGCCAGGTGACCGGCGGCCCGATCGATTACCTGATGATGGACTACCTCGCCGAGGTGACGATGTCCATCATGCAGAAGCAGAAATCGCGCGACCCATCGCTGGGTTACGCCACCGACTTCGTCCCGCTCATGGAGCGGATCCTCCCCACGCTGGCCGAGCGCGGCATCAAGGTCACGGCGAATGCCGGTGGCGTGAACCCACGCGCCTGCGCCGAGGCCGTGGCCGCGGCGGCCCGCGCGCTGGGCCTCGCCGGAAAGCTCAAGATCGGCATCGTCACCGGGGACGACCTGCTCGGCCGGCTCGACGGGCTGCTCGCCCGCGGGCATCAGCTCAGGAACCTCGATACGGGGCGCCCGCTCCGCGACGTGCGCGACCGCGTCCTCTCAGCCAACGCCTACCTCGGCGCGTGGCCCGTGGTGGAGGCGCTGCGCCGAGACGCCGACATCGTGATCACCGGCCGGGTGACCGATACCGGGCTCACGCTCGCGCCGATGATTCATGCCTTCGGCTGGAGGCCCGACGACTGGGACCTGCTGGCGGCCGGGACCGTGGCGGGCCACACCATCGAATGCGGTGCCCAGTGCTCGGGGGGCAACTGCCTGGTGGACTGGGAGCGCATCCCCGATCTCGCCAACGTCGGGTATCCGATCGTCGCCGCGCATCCGGACGGCACCTTCGAGATCACCAAGCACGCCGGCACGGGCGGTCGCATCACGGTCGCCGGTGTAACCGAGCAGCTCGTGTATGAGATGGGCAATCCCGCCGAGTACATCACACCGGACTGCGTCGCCGACTTCACGACGATCCGTCTGGCCCAGGCGGGGAAAGACAGGGTCCGGGTGTCAGGGGTCAGGGGACGGCCGGCCACTGACAAACTCAAGGTGTCGATCGCGTACTCGTACGGCTACAAGGCAGTCGGAAGCCTGGTCTACGCCTGGCCCGACGCTTACAAGAAGGCCAAGGCGGCGGACCGCGTGCTGCGGCAGCGGCTCAAGGACCTCGGGCTCGGGTTCGAGGCGATGCTCAGCGAGTTCGTCGGCGCCGACGCCACGCACGGCCCCCTGGCGCTGGCAAGCGCCCCGCTGGGCGAGCTGCCGGAGGTGCAGCTTCGGATCGGCGTGCGCTCCCCCGACCGCGCCGCGGTGGAGCGCTTTACGCGCGAGATCGCGCCGCTCATTCTCAACGGGCCGCCGAGCGTCACCGGATTCGCCGGGGGACGACCCAAGCCGGAGCAGATCGTCGCCTATTGGCCCGCGCTCGTCGACAAGCGGATGGTGGAGCCGTGCGTGGAGATCGTGGACGTATGAGACGGCGGTCGAAGGCGGTCAAGCGCGGTCGCGGGCGGTCGGGGAGACGGCGCGTCCCGCTGCTGGAGCTGGCGCACGCCCGCTCCGGCGACAAGGGCGACACCGCGAACGTCGGGCTCATTGCGCTCAAGCCCGAGTACTATCCGATCCTCGTGAAACAGGTGACCGCGGCCCGTGTGGCGCGGCACTTCAAGGGGATGGTCAAGGGACCGGTCGAGCGCTTTGAGCTGCCCAACCTCGGGGCGCTGAACTTCTTGTTGCACGGGGCGCTGGACGGCGGCGGTACGATCTCGCTCAAGACGGACGCCCAGGGCAAAGTGCTCTCGACGGCGCTGCTGCGTCTGGAAATCGAGTTGCCGCGGTGAGCGCGAACGACCGGGTGCTGGCCGTGCTGCAGGGTGGGGTACTTACGGCCACGCTCAACCGGCCTGAGAAGAAGAACGCCATCGACGCCGCGATGATCGATGCGTTGCTCGAGACGCTGGAGCGCGCCGACCTCGACGCCGAGGTGCGCGTGGTGGCGCTGCGCGGCGCGGGCGCCGACTTCTGCGCCGGCATGGACCTCACTGAACTACTCGCCTCGGCGGACAAGAGCGTGGAGGAGAATCGCCAGGCCGCGCTGCGGTTCGGCGAGGTTTTCCTGCGGATGCGGCAGCTGCCCAAACCGGTGATCGCGGTGGTGCAGGGGCGGGCCCTCGCCGGCGGCTGCGGCCTCGCGACCGCGTGCGACCTCGTGGTCGCCGCCGAGTCCGCCAGGTTCGGCTACCCGGAAGTACAGCGGGGCTTCGTGCCCGCGATCGTCCTGACGCTGCTCAAACGCAGCGTCGGCGAAAAGATCGCATTCGATCTCGCGGCGACGGGTCGCATTCTCACGGCGCCGGAAGCAGCAGCTCTGGGCCTGGTGTCCCGCGTGTACGAAGACTCGGACTTCGAGGAGCAGGTCGGCGAGGTGCTGCGGGCGCTGGTGGCTTCCAGCGCCTCCGCCCTCGCCTTCACCAAGCAGCAGTTCTACCAGCTCGATGGGCTGCGCTTCGAGGACGGCATCCGGCTCGGCGCCGACGTCAACGCCGTCAGCCGCACCACCCCCGATTTCCGCGCCGCGCTCCAGGCGTTCCTGAAGAAATGACCGGCGGCCTGCGCCAGCCCGGCGCAATCCTCCTTGTTTCCTGCTACGAGCTGGGCCACCAGCCAGTCGGCTTGGCCTGGCCGCGAGCGTTCCTCGAGCGGGCGGGCTACGCCCCCGAGACCCTCGACCTGGCCGTCGAGCCGCTCGACGCAGACACGGTGCGCCAGGCGCGGCTCGTGGCGATCAGCGTCCCGATGCACACCGCGCTCCGGCTCGGGGCCCGCGCCGCGGAGCAGGTGCGCCGCCTGAACGCCTCCTGTCAGATCGTGTTCTACGGACTCTATGCGCTGCTCAACGCCGCGTATCTCCGGACACGCGGCGCCGCCGCGGTGCTGGGTGGGGAACTCGAGGAGGCGCTCGTCGCCCTGGTGCGCCGGCTCGACGCGGGCGAAGATCCGGCAACCGAGCCGCGCGCCACCCTCGAGCGGCTGCCCTTCCCGCCGCCGAGCCGGGCAGGGCTGCCCGCCTTGACGCGCTACGTGAGCCTGTCACGTACCGGTCGCCGCGTGCCGGCGGGCTATGTGGAGGCGAGTCGCGGCTGCCTGCATACCTGTCTGCACTGTCCCGTGCCGGCCGTGTACGGCGGACGCTTCTTCACGGTCCCGCGGGACGTCGTGCTGACCGACATCCGCCGGCTGGTCGCGGCCGGCGCGGGGCACATCACCTTCGGCGACCCGGACTTTTTGAACGGGCCTGGCCACGCCGTGAAGCTGGTACGCGCGCTGCACGAAGAATTCCCGGACGTGAGCTACGACTTCACGGCGAAGATCGAGCACGTGCTCGAGCAGCGAAGGCTGTTCCCGGAATTCGGCGCGAC